>FWPV01000191.1_pt1 | contig 215493 bp, 175 predicted proteins | sample 2228371 | NCBI WGS metagenome assembly FWPV01 (sample SAMEA103939776, study PRJEB20133) | metagenome
GCGCAACAGGTTCCAGCTGCCGGTCATCACCCGGGACTGCGACGCGGACTTCGGCCCCCCGCCGGGTAAGACGAGCTGGTTCGCCGATCATCCGGTGGGGGCCGTGGTGCGCCTTCGAGATGGCCAATGGCACAGCGTCCTCTGTTACCGCGTCATGGCCTTCAGCACCGTGGGGGTCGGAGGCGAGACGCTGACGCCGCAGACCGGATGCTACATCGAAGAAGTCTACTCCGTCGGTCCGACGCTGGCGGCGTGGACGTTTTGAGGGTGGCGTCGCTGGGCGATGGCCTCGGGCCTGAGTGCGGGTGCCCGAGCTCATGCGTGATCGGGAGCGGCCCCCCCAGGGCCTGACCGCCGTTACGGACAGGGGGAACTCCGTCGAGAAGGGGTGGGTCCGGCACCAGGCCCAGTGGATGGCGAGCAGCGACACCAGCAGGCGGCCGATCCTGATGCTCCGGTCCGCGAACGCGTGCGTCGCCTCCAACTTGCAGTCAATTTGGGCGAGACGGATCAATGGCCGGTACTCGTGGGGCACGTGGAGATAGGACTCCGGGGTCGAGAGGCAGGCGTTCATCTCGTCCACCGGCGGAGGGACGTACGTTGCGTCGTCTAGTGCGCTCCGCGGCGGGCCGATCCAGTTCTGGCTGCGGCGGAACCTACCCGACGTTTCGGGTTCGCCCCGCACGCCGCTCAGTAGCAGGCCATGGATCTCCCACCGGCTCAGGCTTCGTGGAGAGTCGCCGAGAGGCGGCAGGCCGTAGTCGAGGGCACGCACGTGGTTGCGGACCTCGCGGACGTCGTCCTCGGACCTGGCCGCTGTCGCCGGCAGGAAGCGCTGCACGGCCTCAAGGGCATACGGGTCGCTCAGGTCAGCTTGGGCGCCCTCGATGCGGGATGAGGCGCGGACGAGGGGCTGGACGAGGATGGGGGCTGGGATCGCCCTCACCAGCCCGGCCAGCTGACCGGCGACGCGGGGAGCCCCGTCGAGGTCGCGAGCGAGGTCGAGGTCTGCTGCAGGTGCGGCGGCAGCCATTGGGTCGTCGCGCGTTGACCAAGGTGGGGGACTGGACGGCTGGGGGCTCCGGGGGCATACTTCGAGCGGCACTTCAGGTGACTTGGGAGCGGTGGCAATCACACATTATCAGTAGCCGAGCCGGCGCTTCAGTCGCGTGGCTTGCCGATGGTCTTTTCGTTGGGCGGGGAATGTGCTAATAATAGGAACGGAATGATTATCGTGCCGGGGGTGAAAAAGCGGAACATAACCTCTGCGCAAGTATGCACAGAACACCCCACTGCTTATGCGCACACCAGCCCCTGAAGTGAGCGCATAGTTCGGCTTATAGACCCACTCTCCCCGTTTTCTGGCTAAAGTGCGAGGATTATCAGCCAGTTGGGACTGGGCTAGTAGCGAGGATTACTACCCAGTGAGCAGTACCTGCCAGGCCCTGCGGCGATAGGGGCGAGACGAAGCTCTTGGGGCCGCTCAGCGGAGGCTTCAGGTTTTCCCGGCCGGCAGCTTCTCCAACGCCTCCGGCATGGCCTCGATGAAAGTCCGGATCTCGTCACGGACCCGCCGGTAGTGTGACAGGGCCTCTTCCTCGGAACTTGCGTCTTTGGCGAGAGCCGGCGGATCGTCGAAACCCACGTGTATGACTTTGGCGTTGCCGGTGAATAGCGGGCATGACTCTCGAGCCCGATCACAGACGGTCACCACGTAGTCGAACTCCACATCCCCCAGTTCATCGGTGGTCTTGGAGTACTGGCCAGAGATGTCGACGCCCGCCTCGGCCATGACCCGCACGGCGAGCGGGTTCATCCCGTGCTTCTCGATGCCCGCGGAGTAGGGCTCGATGACATCACCCCGCAGCGCTCGTGCCCAACCCTCGGCCATCTGGCTGCGACAGGAGTTGCCGGTGCACAGGAACAGGATTCTCAGCTTTGCCATGGCTTGGTATCCACTCTCATTTAGGCTTTCGCGCACTCACGGTGATGGACTTCACGAGCCCTTCGGGGATGTCGCTCAGATCTGGCATGTCCTCCACGCCACAGCAACAGCAGCCCCCTTCGTCATCCTCGGGGACGCAGCAGCCATTCAGCAGTTCACGGGCGTCGCGCTCCTCGTGAATGGCGATGTCACCCAGGCCGGCTGCCGCCATAGCAGACAGGTAGTCCCTCTTGTGCACTGCCCCGCCGACGCAGCTCACATAGGCGGCTACGTTTTCCTGTAGATCCGCTGGCGCGTCGCCATCAAAGACAATGTCGGATACGTGCAGCCGACCGCCCGGTTTGAGGACGCGGTACGCCTCGGCGAAGGCTCGGGCCTTGTCCGGAACGAGGTTGATTACGCAGTTGCTGATGACCACATCTATGGTCCCGCCATCCACCGGCAGGTTCTCTATCTCGCCGAGCCGAAACTCCACATTAGCGTAGCCGCCTCTTTCGGCATTGGTTCGGGCCGTGGCGATCATCTCTTCCGTCATGTCCACCCCAATGACGTACCCCTCCGGGCCTACGGCGTTGGCCGCGAGGAAGCAGTCGAAACCGCCGCCGGAACCCAGGTCCAGAACGGTCTCGCCGGATTTGAGGTCCGCGAGAGCGATCGGGTTACCACAGCCGAGGCCGAGGTTGGCCCCTTCCGGCGCTGCTCGCAGATCGTCTGCGGAATAGCCGATGGATGCCTGATCAGATCGGGCAACAACGCCCTGGTACTCCCCTTCCCTCGCTCGTTTGGCGATCTCTCCGTAGTTCTCACGGACAACGTGCTTCAGATCATCCATCTCAGTCGTCTCCTATCGTTGCGACAAACGGGCACTCCGGCCCTGGTATGCCGCTGCCGGGCCTCGGCCTGACTGCCGTGGCAGTTTGCCGATCGTTACCCTGCAGCTCAGCGAGAAAGCGTCGAACCTCCGGCAGACAGCACGCCCCGCGGGGGTTACTGCTGCGGCATCGGCACGTCCCTTCCCGGGTCGCCGTCTCGATGGCCCTCAGAGACGCCGACTCACCCGTCCGCTCCCACTCCTCGCGAATGGACTCGTACGTGTAGCCGAAGCAGTAGCAGATGGGACGTGGCGGGAACGTCTCTTTGATGCCGATTCTCACTTCCACGTCGTTCTTGCCGAAGCGAGAGTCGCCGTCAGCGGAGTAGTAGGCTATGGGGCAGTCGGCCGTCTCGCAGAAGCGATAGGGGCCGGGCAGACGACGTTCACGGGCCTGTGGCGTCAGCAGGGCGTCCAGCGTCTCATCGGGCACAACCGGCCCATACTGTCCGCACTGGGGGCAGCTAATGCCTGCGCAACCCTCGTCGTCGCAACAGCAGCTCTTCATGATGGGACGCCTCCAGCGGTGGCGTGGGCTCTGACACCGGCTTCGGGGAAATAGCGTCGCCGGAGCGCCAGAGCCACGTTCACGAGCCCGATCAGTACGGGTACCTCAACCAGGGGGCCGATGACAGCGGCGAACGCTTCGCCTGAAGAGATAGTGAAGACGGCCACCGCCACGGCAATCGCCAGCTCAAAGTTGTTGCTGGCAGCCGTGAAGGACAGGGTCGCCGTCTGGCCGTAGGTGGCCCCGACCTTCATGCTAAGGAAGAACGACACCAGGAACATTACCACGAAGTAGATCAGCAGCGGGACAGCGATGCGCAGCACGTCCAGCGGCAGTTGCACGATATACTCGCCCTTGAGCGAGAACATCACAATGATGGTGAACAGCAGGGCGATGAGCGTGATGGGGCTGATGCGCGGGATGAACCGCTGTTCGTACCAGGCGCGGCCCTTGGCTCGTAGCAGCGTGAAGCGGGTGATGAGACCGCCCAGGAAGGGGATGCCCAGGTAGATGAACACACTCTCGGCGATTTGCCCCATCGTGACCGCCACTGTGGTACCCGGCAGACCGAACAGCGGGGGCAACACGGTGACGAAGACATAGGCGTAGACCGAGAAGAACAGCACCTGGAAGATCGAGTTGAAGGCGACCAGCCCCGCGCAGTATTCGGTGTCCCCTCCTGCCAGCTCGTTCCAGACGATGACCATGGCGATGCAGCGGGCCAAGCCGATCAGGATGAGACCGTACATGTACTCAGGGTAGCCCCGCAGAAAGATGACCGCCAGGAGAAACATAAGCACGGGGCCGATAACCCAGTTCTGTACCAGCGACAGCGTCAACACCTTGCCATTGCGGAACACCTCACCCATCTCCTCGTACTTCACTTTGGCCAAGGGGGGGTACATCATGAGAATGAGGCCAATGGCGAGAGGAATGGATGTGGTGCCGATCTGGGAGGCGGCATTGAGAGCCTCGATGGCAACAGGGAAGAGGTACCCCAGGACGACGCCCAGCGCCATCGCCAGAAAGATCCAGAGGGTCAGATAACGGTCGAGGAAGGAGAGCCTGTTGGCAATTCTGTTTGACATAGCTGATGACTGCTCGCAATTCATAGGAATGTGCTAAAGAGCCTACAGCGGATGGCTCTGCGCAGTGAGCCCAGAGTTCGCCGGCGGCGCTTGAGGTGGTCCCGCTTCCACGCGGTAGGAGAGGCGCCGCCTGTCGTACTGCCCGTGGGTGACACCCGCTCGCTTGAGCATCCGCAAGTGTCGGTCACCTTTGTAGGGGCACACGATGGCTGCGGCTGGCCGGCAGCACTGCCGACTGATCCCCGAAGTGCGGAGGAAGCTCGCCATCGCAGAGAACGTCACGCCTGCCTCCCGGGCCGCTCCCTCCTCGTTGGCGCCTATTTCACGATCCGCACCGCTTTCGCCGCCGCATCCCAGGTCACCCGGGAGCCGGTGGCCTCACCCATCTTGCGCAGTGGCAGCATCAGGCTGCCGTTGACGATGATCCCCTGCTTGCGGGGGATGAGCACGCAGCTTGTATCGGTGCAGATCTGAGCTGCCTGGGCATCAGGGTGCCATTTCACCTCGAGTCCCAGCGACTGGGCGCCCGCACGCAACGGCACATAGACGGTGCCTCCCCTTAGCAACGCCGGCGGGTTGTAGTTCTGCTGTCGGCCGTTCACATAGACCTTCACTGGCACATCAGCGGCCAGTGCAGCAACCACCAGACCGGCGGTCAGAGCCAGAATGAGCAGGGTTCTTGTCATGGTTCATCTCCCTCTGAGCGTGAGAAACTTTCAGGCCACCCAGATGAAATACGCGCCGACGGCAATCAGCAGCCAGCCACCAACACGCTGGATGGTGACTGAGTACTTGGTGAACTTCTCCAGGCTCGTCAAGGCGCCGGTAACGGTACCTATGATAACGAGGGGCAGCCCATGGCCCACGGCGTACAGGAACATCAGCAGGGAACCATACGCCACCTGGCCCTTGGAGGCGATCAGGGCCAGGATGAGGGTCAGGATGGGCATCGCGCAGGGGCTGGCCACGAGACCAAACATCATTCCCAGCAGGATCGCGCCGACAAAGCCGCTCATCTGCGACCACTTCGACTGACCGGGAGCGAACGTGGAGAAGTTCAGTGGCAGCAGACCGGCCATGTTCAGCCCTACCAGGATGCACACCGCAGCGACGATGTACATCCAGGTGTTACGCGAGAGACCCAGAACGCTGCCCAGGAAACCGATGGTGGCCCCGAGAACGACGTAGGTGATGGCTAGCCCCAGCACGAAGGCCAGCGCCAGGGTCAGCCCCCGGGCCTTGGTCTGAGACCTTTGGCCCGAGATGTACCCGATGATCACGGGGATGGTCGGGTAGACACAGGGGTTCAGGCCAGTGGTGGCGCCCCCCACGAAGACCAGCGGAATGACCAGCCAAGACGAGCTGTTCAGCGCTTGCTCCAGCGCTGCCATGAGGCTATCCATTCACTACTCCTTGAGCATCCCGAGTTCTTTCATCTTGGCCAGAATCTCGGTCTTCTCATAGACCCCGATATGCCGGAACAGCTCCTTGCCGTTCGCGTCCAGGAAGACCTGGGTCGGGATCGTCATGATCTGGTACCTCTCGGCCAGTTCCGGGCGCTTCGCCACGTCGTGGAAGCGCACGACAACCTTGCCGGCCAGTTCCTTTTCCAGGGCCTCGATGATGGGGGCCATGTACTCGCATGGCTTGCAGCCCACCGAGCCCAGTTCGAGCATCGTTGGCAGCGACTTGCCGCTCTCAGCGGCAGGGGACGGAGAAGGCGGGCGCGGCTTGCTCTCCGCTGGTCCCGAACTGGACGAAGTTGGGGCTGACTCAGCGGCAGGGGCCCCAGCAGCGGCCACCTCCGGTGCACCGTCCGCAGGGGTCACCCTACCGGCCTGGAGCTTCACGAAGACGAGCACCGCGATGATCGCGAGCACCGCGGCCAAGGCTACGCTCTTCTTCCCTTGCATTACTGTATGTCCACTCCTTGTCATGGTCTGCCCGGACTGCCGGGTCAGGCCAGCAGCTCCTGTACCCTGGCGCAGAGGCCGGCGACTTCCTCGTCGGAAATCACGAAGTGATGCCCCTTCTCGACACCCTCGTCGGTGACCACCACGTGGCATGAGATGGGCAGGTTTGCCCGCTCCAGCGTCTTCTTGGCGCAGGCCACATCGCAACCATCAAGGGCGATGATGCGGTCGGCGCCTTCGGCGTTGACCATCATGCCCGCAATGTCGCCACCTATACCGGCCAGGCAGTAGAATTTCCCAACACCCCCCTGATCGAGTTTCTTGGCGGCCTCATTGGTCAACTGCCCCACATTGGACCCGCCACTGCAAGCGAAGATGAGAACGCTCTCGCCGCCGCAGCAGCAGTCAACGGGAGCCGCCTTCGGGGTGCTACAGCAGTCGGCCATCTAGGAGCACTTCCTGTCCGCATTGGTCAAAGACATTCGCCGCGAGAAGGGCCCTACTTTGGCGCACACTCGCCGATCTTGCAGGCCTTCCGGATCTGTTCCGGTGACAGGGCCATCTTGTCCGTCAGGGCCTTGTGGATGGTGATCATCTCGCCGGTCTCCAGTGGGTGGGCCTCAACCCACCGGCGCAGGTTCTCCGGGGAGGTGAAGAACCCCTGATGGAAGCAACCGGCCGAGACACGAGTGCCATCGGGTCGGGTGCGCTGACCGTACCAGGCAACGGCCGTAGACGGCTCAACCGATACGATGCTCCCCTGCAGTATGCGCACCCGGATCGGGTCGCCGGTCAGGCGGTCGCGCTCCAATACCTCGACCTCCATCCCCGTGCGAGCCGCTACCCCCAGAGCGCAGTGTGAGCAACAGCCCCAGCTATAGACGCCGCCCACCTTCACCTGGGCCACGTCCTCCGGGCAAACCGCCCGGTCACAGAAGCCACAGCGCTGGGAAAGCTCCTTTCGCTTGAGAGTGTCGTAACCGAGCAGGCTGCCCCCCGCGACCATCCTCTCGGCCAGCGCAGCGTCGCGACTACCAAAGGCCTTGATGGTCGGCCGCCCTGTCTGCTCGTCAAAGCCATAGAGGTAGACAGCGCTTTGCATTGCCACCGGCTGACCCGTGGACCAGTCCGTCACGCGGGCGCGAGCCTCCGTACCCTCGACGTCAGTCGTCAGGCATGACAGCAGGACAAAGAAGTGGTGCGGTGAGCACAGGTCGACGCTGCCTTTGTCAGTCTGGACTTCAACCTGAGACCGGGGGTCGTTGTCCCCATCGCACAGATAACAGATGGCTTCTTTGGCCCGGGTATCCGGCTGAGCCGGCTCCCAGCGGCTAAAGGGCTCGATTTCGGCCCCGCCCACCTCAACGCCGAGTTCTCTCCACTTTGCCAGGATGTCTTCCTTCGAGAAGAAGCCCTCGTGGCGGAAGAGCTCCTTCCCGTCGGCACCGAGGAATATCTGGGTAGGAATGACACGGATGCGGTACTTGTCGGCCGCCGCCGGGTTCTCCCAGACGTCAACGAACTCCACCACAAAGCGGTTGGCGAACTCTGCCCTGAGCTCTTCGAGGATCGGCGCCATCTGCTTGCAAGGAATGCACTCTCCGGCACCCAGGTCCACCAGACGGGGCAAGTCTGCAGCCCCGGCCGGCGCCGTGATGGCGACCAGACCAGGAAAGAGCGAGGCGAGAAACAGAGGCCCCACCCAGCGTCGCAACATGCTTGTGCTCTCCTTTGACGGTTGCTTAACCGGACAGCTTCGTTTCCAGCTCGCTCAGTTTGCCGAGGGCGGCGTCGTAGGCCCTGGCGATGACAGACCGGGCCGTGTCGGCATCCATCGGCTGCATGCTGATCATGTTGAGCAGATCGTCTGCGCTGCGGTCGGTATCGGCCAGCATGGCGCCAACGCCGCGGAAAAGCTGGGCCGTTGCGGCCCGCGCCTGCTCAGCCGACAGGCCGGCCGCCGCCGCCGAGGACATGAGCTGGCCGGCCAGAGGGAACAGGTACGTGGGGCCCACCGCCAAGAGCGCGCACGTGGCGTTCAGGATGCCTTCGTCAATCTCGAAGCTCTTGCCCCAGACGTCCAGCAATGCCTGCAAGAGCGCCCTGTGCTCCACAGGCGTGGACGCCTCGCAGACAAAGGAGTTCATCCCCTCGCCAACCTCGGAGGGTGTGTTGGGCATGACGCGCGCCAGGTATACTGCCCCGGGGGCTACCCGCCGCATGGCCGCCAGAGTCACTGCCGCCGCCACCGACACCACCAGCGCGCCCGGCTCCAGAGCCTCCGCCACCTCTGTCAGGACCGGCAACGTTGCCGGCGGAGGCACTGCCAGCACCACGACCTTCGCTCCACGGGCGGCCTCAGCGTTACTGTCCGTGGTGTTCACACCGGTGGCCGCAGCCAGGGCGGCCAGCTTCCCCCCGTCAGGGTCCGAGCACACCACGTTTGCAGCAGGCACCGCGCCGGCGCCCACGAGACGCTTTACCAGCAGCCCCCCCATGATACCACTGCCAATGCAAGCGATCCGCACCTCTGCCAGTTGTGACATGGTCGCCACCCTCCTCGGAATTATGTGCACCCGGGCCTAGCCCGCCGCGGCCTTGATGATCTCCACAAGCTTCTTGACGTCGGGCACTTTGCCCGCCACCTTCACTTCGCCGTCGATCGCCAGGGCAGGGGTGAATAGCACCTTGAACTTGGCGATCTCAGCCACCTCGCTGACCTTCTCGATCTCCGCACTGACCCCAGCCTCCTGCAGGGCCGCCGCGGTGTTCTCCGCCAGCTTCTTGCATTTCGGGCACCCTGTGCCCAGAATCTGTATCTTCATCCCAGACCTCCCGTGCTAATCGGCGATCGCTCCATAGAGCATCCCGGTGAATGTGGAAAGCAGAACGATGATGCCAACGTACGCGACAGTCTTCTTCGTCCCCAGTACACTCCGGATTACCAGCATACTCGGCAGCGACAGCGCGGGCCCGGCCAGCAATAGCGCCAGAGCTGGGCCCTTGCCCATACCGCTGCCCATCAGTCCCTGTAGAATCGGCACCTCCGTGAGCGTAGCGAAATACATGAACGCGGCCACCACCGCAGCGAAGAAGTTGGCCGAAAATGAATTGCCCCCGACGACCCGCGCGATCCAGGCGTTGGGGATGATACCGTGGTCAGTGCCGGGTATGCCCAGCAGGAAGCCCGCCGCCAGGACCCCCATGAACAGCAGCGGCATGATCTGCGCCATGAAGCCCCAAGTCGCACCGACCCAATCTGACAGCTCGTCTCGCGAGAACCAGCGCCACAGCATCAGCCCGAGAATCCCCAGCAGCGGCAGTGTGATGTACCAGTGGATCCGGTACACCTCCCACCAGAAACCCGATTGCTCCGCCGGCTTTGCCCATGCCGCAAAGATGAGGATCAGTACCATCGTACCCACGTAAGCGGCAGTCTGCCAAAGGGGGCGGGTCTGGTCACCCCCGAAGTCGTCGAAAGCGGCTTCGGTTTCCGCCGCCCGCTGCTCCTCGTCCCGGCGGAAGAGAAAGTGCATGCTCAAGCCCACTACTACCGAGAAGACCACGGCCCCGATGGCTCGCGCCGCACCCATCTCAAAGCCCAGGATGCGAGCGGTCAAGATGATCGCCAGCACGTTGATGGCTGGGCCCGAGTACAGGAAGGCGGTGGCAGGACCAATGCCCGCGCCCCGCGTGTAGAGCCCCGCGAAAAGCGGCAGCACCGTACAGGAGCAGACCGCCAGAATCGTCCCGGAGACGGAGGCGACGCCGTAAGAGAGTACTCCATTGGCCTTGGGGCCGAAGTATTTCAGGACCGAGGCCTGGCTGACGAAGACAGCGATGGCGCCGGCGATGAAGAGGGCCGGAACCAGGCAGAACAGGACATGCTTCTGGGCATAGTCCTGCAGCATCAGGAACATGTCCCAGATGGCGCTCTGGACACGAGGATGCTGCAGGGGGATGAAGTAGGCGACCAGGAAGACCCCAACAATGGTCAGGAACTTCGCACGATCAGACAAAGCACACCACCACAATCGTGTCGATTCTGAGGGCCCTACGAACCTCTGCCAGGCCCGCAGGAGTTGCGCTCAGTGATATGGCCCTGCGTGGCTGATTGGCATAACAGCCAAGTTTCCAGACACCGAAGACGCCTCGCCGAGTTCCCCGAAGCTACCGTTGGCCGGAACCCATCCCCAACACCTCGTCCACGCACTCAAAGAACTTGGCCACGCAGGGGACACGCAGACGGTAGTAGACCTTCAGCCCCTCTTTGCGGTCATCCACCAGCCCGGCGTTGCGCAATACGGAGAGGTGCTTGGAGACAGTGGACATGTCCGAGCCCACCAGATCGTGGAGATCGCACACGCACTTCTCACCCTGAAGCAAGGCCTCCACCATCGCCAGGCGACTAGGGTGGCCCAGGGCTCTCAACACCTGGGCGCGTCGCTTGTAGTTCAGATCGTTTAGCATAGCTTGCTCTGGCATATTGTTGGCAGTATAGCCAAATAACCAAGAAGTTGCAAGTGTAATCTCGATCCCGTGACAAGCTGGTGCTTCGGCAGGCAAGCACGGCGCTGGATCGGGGTCCGTGCGATTCGACCGGATGAGTGGTGGAGTGCCGGACAGTCGCTTCGCCCGTCGGCGTTGAAGCCGGGGACCAGCCGTCGCGTTTCCCCGGGAACTTACACAGCAAGGTCTGCGTTTGCCTTGTTGGACGCTATATGTCACCGACATATAGTGCGGGGAGCTCGAACCAGCCGGGCCCGCTGGACGCGCTCCGCTGGTGTGTCCAGGCGCTCGATGATGCTGGCCCAGAACATCAAGAGGAGGACGCCGCGCCGGCATTGGGGCCCTGACGCCGGTGACGGTGGCCGTCGCAGGGGGTCATCCCGGAGTCGGCGCTCAGCAACAGGGAGACTGACAGTGGACAGACACAAGTTGCTTGCTGTGGACATCGCCCTGCTCGGGATCACCGTCGTCACGGTAGGAGGCGTGGCGCTTGCCTACCACAATCCCGCGAAGCTTGTCCTCTCTGTCTGGTCCTGCGGCGGCAACTACCATGGGTTGGCAGAGTTCGTACGACACTTTGAGCAGCGGCACAACTGTCGGGTCCACTATACCGCAGCACCGGTGGAGTTTCTCCTGGAGCGCGCCGTCTTCACCTCCGACCAGCCCGATATTCTGGTCGGCCGGTCTGGACCAGGATGGTTGGCCCTTGGGAAGGTCGGTAAGATCGAGCGGGGTCCGACCTTTTTCGCGGCTGATCCGTACGTGATACTCGTGGCCCCCGGCAATCCCTGCAACGTCCGCGACCTGGCCGACCTGGGCCGACCGGGACTGCGTGTCGTCATTAGCCGTCATGCGATGCGGCCCAAAGGCAAGTGTGCGGCCCACCTGATGGAGGCTGCCAGCCAGAAGTTCCACCCTGGACTGGTGGAACGTTGGGAGAACAACGCAGGAGAGCTGGGTGAGTTCAAGTGTGGCCGCGAACTGACTGACCCGATCATTTCCGGCCAAGCCGACGCCGCCATAGCCTATCTGTCCGTCGCCATGTACCCCGGAGCACGCGGCAAGGTCGAGACGGTGGCAGTAGACCCCAGGTACATCAAAGCGATGACGGCCTGCAAGGCGACAGTCGGACAGTGCATCTGCATACTCCGCGGCAGCCGCAACCCGGACCTGGCCAGCAGCTTCCACGACGAGCTGGTCGGGGAGTATGGGCGACACGTCCTCGAGCAGCATGGGTATCTGCACATCACCTCGCCGGCCGTAGAACCGTATAAGTTCCTTCTCCGCGGTGTCCAGGTCCCGGCGCGCATGCCCGCATGGCAAGTGCATCTGGCTGACCGCCTGGCCGCCAGCGGCGTCCACCGAGAGGCGCTAAGGCGTTACCTGACCGCCATCCATGGTTTTGGGCCCGGGGCGCACGATGCCTACTGCAGGTACCGGGTCGGTGAGCTCCTGGCGGACCAGGGCCAGCCCGCCAGGGCCGTCGCTCAGTGGCGGCTTTTGCTGCGGCAGTTTCCCAGGCCCTCGCCCCAGGAGTACAGCAACCGGGCCTTCGATCTGGTCGAGGTCGGGCCGGAGGTGACCAGCGCCCCCGAGAAGTACTGGGTGTCGCTGGCTAAGCAGCGGTTGGCGCAGGCCGCGGCCAGCGGTGTGGCGGAGACCGGTGACGCCCTGCCTGCCTGGGTGCCGACCGCCCGGATGGCCCTTCCAGTGGTAACCGAGGGGGATCCCGGCAAGAACGGCACGCGAGAGTTCGCACTGGCTCAGGACCTGTTCCTGGCCGGAGACTACGAGTTCGCCATCCGCAGCTACCTCAAGGTGCTGGTCCTGTGCTACCCAAGTCGCCACATGCCGGCGGCGAGCTACGGCCTGGGGCTGTGCCAGTGGATGCGTGGTGACTTCGGTCGGGCGCAACGGCAGTGGCAGCAGACGCTGCATGATTTCCCCGGCACTGAGGCAGCCCATGACGCAGCCGTTGCGCTGGCCGCTCTTCCTGATGGGCAAACAGGGCAGAAAACGGCTGCGCTGGCCCCGTTACCGGCCTGGCAGCCGGCCTACGACACCTGGCCTGAACGGGGTATGACCTACGGTGTGGCGCTCTATGAACAGGGCCTTCCCCGGTTCGCGTTCAAGGAGATGGTGAAGCTCATCCAGGGTGAATACGGACCTACAAGCCTCAAGCCCCGGGCCCGCTACCAGGCGGGTCTGGCCGCTCTGGGGTTCGGCCGACCCGGCGCTGCGGCGCTGGAGTGGCGGCTATGTCTGCGTGACTACCCCAACAGCCCCTGGGCCCGGCGCAGTGAGGCCGCACTGAAGGCGCTGATCACGGCTGGACAGTTGACCAAGGGTGGCCTGGCGAATCCTCTGCCTGCGCCACCACGCAAGAGCAAGCCGAACTGCCGCCAGCGTCTCAACATTGCCAACGAGTTCTTCGACGCCGGCCTGATCGATGACGAAGAGACCGTCTTGGAGTATTTGAAAGCACTAACAGTGACCCGGGCGTCTCCTGGGGGGTACGACCAGACGGTTGTGCCGCAGGCAGAGGCGAGGCTGGCCCAATGCCTGCGCCGTAGGACCAGTGCCGCGGCCCGGCCGGACCACCGCAGGCCAGTCGAGTGACGGATCCTGCACGAAGGGCATCTGGACTGATTCCATGAAGCTACCCTCCTACCTGACCATGCAGCCGCTGCAACGCATCACGATCTGGCGCCGGGTCGTGCAGCTGGCATCCCTGGTCTTTGCCGGGGAGTGGCTTGCCATCGGCTGGCTGCGCTGCCCTTTCGCTGTACCGTTTGTCTCATGTACCTCGTGTCCGCTGACCGACTGCCCGGGGCGCTACCTGCAGATTCCAGTGATCATTGGTCTTCTGGCGTCGTCACTCGTCTCCGGCAGGCTCTTCTGCGGCTGGGCTTGCCCCATGGGGCTGGTGGAGGACCTGCTGAGCAGGTTGCCACGGGCCAAGGCCTTCTCCGCGCGGCACTTCACCACGGTGGACCGCTCGCTCAAGTACCTCAAGTACCCTCTGCTACTGCTGGTCATCTACCTGGTGTTCGCCCTGCATGAGGTCGCAGGACGGCCTTACGCATATGTCGTTCGCAGCCCATCGGTGTTCAACGTGGATGCTGTAAGGACTGCCGCGGCCCTGGGCGCGTCCCACTACGGCATACGCCTGTGGGTACTGGCAATCGTCCTGGCGCTGTCAGTGTTGGTCACCCGCTTCTGGTGCCGCTACCTGTGCCCACTGGGCGCCATTCTGAGTGTCTTCAACAAGGTCAGTCTGCTGACAATCCAGCGCCAGCGGGAGGATCTGCCGCGCTGCGGCGAGTACCCACATGAGTGCCTGCAGCACACCACTCCCGGTACCACGGACTGCGTCATGTGTGGGGAGTGTGTGCAGGGATGCCCCCGCCAGCTCCTGCACTGGACGGCACGATTGCCGAGCTTGCCAGCATCGCCACAGGAGGAAGCCTTGCCGCGCAGCAAGGTCGGCTGACCCTGCAATGCGAGCTGGCTAGAGTGCCACCGCGGAAGTGGTGCGGGGCAGTGGTTTGGGTAGGGTCCTCAGTATGACGGGCGATGCGGCCAGGTGGAGGGGGAGGCCCAAGGCGAGGATGCTGACTTGCCTACGTGCCCGGTACAGCCCGGGGGGCGGAGCATCGCACCCGGGCCCGCGTCGGTCCGCCGGTGCCCCAATCTCCACAGGGCTCGGGCTCGTGCGTCTGGTGCACGCAGAGGCTATCCTCGGTTCACTCCGATGAGCACGCGCCGGCGCTGTCGTGCCCCCGCGTGGTCCACGGAGGCGTGTCACCGGATGCCCGCGCCACTCGTGCTCTCCGGCTGCCTGCAGGTCGGCGGACCGTCCAGGGCGAACCTGGTCACAGCGCCGCTCGCACCGGCCAAAGCGGCCCGTGGAGTACCATTGGCGGCTGATCGCTAAGCCCTTGTGCGTCCGTAGGCTATGCCTAACCGACAGGGGAGTGGGGCGAGCGGAGCGCACAGCCGCCTGTGTGCCCACTCTCTATCCTCCCACGGCGGCGGAACGCCAGTGTTCCCGATGACGACTCGCCCATGAACGCCGGTGCCCGGACGGAATCTCCTTCCACGTCATCCGTACGCATCGCGTCATTGCCTGGTGCGTCGGTGCGCGCTGTGGCTGTGGGGCTGCTGCTGGTGCCGGTCAACGTCTACTGGATCGCACAGATGGAGCGCAACCGGCAGACGGCGTTTCCCAGCGTCTTCTCCCTTTTCTTCAACGCCGTCTTCGTCCTGTTGTTACTTCGCGGAGCTAACCTCCTTCTGCGGCGCCTGTCACCACGGCTGGCGTTCCGGCCCGCCGAGATGCTGATCGTCTACTCGATGGTATGCATCAGCACCGCCATCTCCGGCATTGACTTCATCCAGACGCTCATGCCGTTGCTCAGCTATTCGTTCTGGGTCGCCGGCCCGGAGAACAAGTGGGACACCGTCCTGAACCCGCTGCTGCCCCGCTGGCTCACCGTCCAGTCCAAGGACGTGCTCTACGGCTACTATGACGGCGGCGCCTCGCTCTATGACCCCGGCGTGCTGAGCGCCTGGCTGCAGCCTGTTCTGTGGTGGAGCCTTTTCATTGCCATGCTGCTGCTGGTGATGGTTTGCCTCAACAGCCTGCTACGGCGACGGTGGCTGGACGGAGAGCATCTGGCCTGTCCCCTCGTGAATCTGCCTCTGGAGATCGCCAGTCCCAAAGCCCGTCTTTTCCATGACCCCGTCTTCTGGATGGGCTTTGGCCTGGCGGCTTCGGTAGAAACCTGGAACGCCTTTGCCTTCCACTACCCGGCCATGCCGATGATTCCCATCTTCGAGGAGAGCATCGGGCAGTACTTCAAGGGGCGGCCCTGGAACGCGGTGGGCTGGATGACCCGATCGTTCTACCCGTTCCTCATCGGACTGGGCTACCTGATGCCGGCGGACTTCCTGTTCTCCAGTTGGTTCTTCTACCTGTTCTGGAAGGCCGAACTGGTCCTGAGCGCCTTCTTGGGGCTGGACCAGGTGCGTGGCTTCCCCTTCGCCAACCACCAGGGCTTTGGGGCCTACCTGCTGTTTGCGGTCTTCGGCATCTGGCTGGCCCGAGACCACTTGCGGCGGGTGTGGCAGACGATCCTGGGGGTGCCCGGCAAGCTGGCCGACAGCGACGAGCCCATGCCATACCGGCTGGCGGCGCTGGGCGCGCTGCTTGGGCTCGCTGGATTGGTCGCCTTTGCCATGGCCATGGGGATGCGGCTGCTGACCGCCGTAGGGGTGTTTGTCATCTACTACATCCTGTCCCTGGCCATTACGCGCGTCCGGGCGCAGTTCGGAACTCCGGTGCACGACCTGCATTTCACTGGTCCTGATGTCATCCTGTCCTCTGTTTTCGGCACGCGGGCCTTTCCGGAGAAAGACCTGGCGGGGATCGCCATGCTCGCCTGGTTCAGCAGCATCTTCCGCAGCCACCCCATGCCGCACCAGCTCGAAGGCATCAAGATGCAGCAGCAGACGGCCGGGACGACCCGTGGGGTCGTAGTCGCGCTGATGCTGGCGGGGGTGGTAGGGTCGCTGGCAGCCTTCTGGAGCTTCCTGCACATCTACTATGGGGTGGGGGCGTTGGCCCAGGGGGGACGCTTCAACCTGTGGCCGCTAACCACCCTCGACGGCTGGCTCAAGGCCCCCCAGGGGCCGCAGTTGGCCTCGCTGCCCGCCATCGGTGTGGGGCTGGGCTTTGCGCTATTCCTGCAGGTCATGCGCATGCGGCATGTCAACTGGCCGTTCCACCCGCTGGGGTATGCCATCTCGGGGAACCTGCAGATGGGGCATGCCTGGATGCCCCTGCTGGTGGCCTGGATCGCCAAGTCGACCATCACCAAGTACGGGGGCTACCGGCTGGCTCAGCGCAGCCAGCCCTTCTTTTTGGGGCTCATCCTGGCCGATTTCGTGGTGGTCAGCGTCCTGAATATCGTCAGCCTCGCCCTGCATATCCCCTGCTACCGGTTCGTAGACTGACCTGGCACGGCGGGCTAGCGCACCGTGATCTGGACGCGCGTGACCAGAGACCCGGCGGCGTAGATGGTCACTTCGTAGGCCCCGGGGGTGAGGCCCCCCGGGTTCGACAGGCCGTGCCAGGCCCACCCGGTGCCCTGGACGGTCTTCTCATGTCGCGCCACCTCGTTCCCGCCACGGGTCCACACCCACTTGAGCTGGGAGTTGGCCGGCAGCGCACGATGGCGGACCAGGCAGACGATGGACTTGGGCTTGGTGAAGCTTGTGCCCCGGTTCACCGGCTCGCCCTTGTCCGTGGCACTCTCGCAAGTGATGACCTCCAGGTTGGGCGGCGTCGTGGGCCTATCGCTGCCGGTGGTGGTGCCGCCGGTCGAGGCTGGCCCCTTCCCACGAACAAGGACGGTGCGCTGCGCGATGCGACGGCCGTTCAGAGAAACGGTGACCACATAGGTGCCAGGGATGAGGGCGGTGTCTGACCGGAGGCCGTGGGTTTGCCAGCCATTGCCGCTCAGCGTCTTGGTCAACTTCGCCTCGGGCGCCCCATCCAGCGTCCAGACCCATTGCACCTTGGAGTTCTCAGGCAGATTACGGTAGTGTATCAACGCCTCGATGGAGCTAGGGGCGGTGAACTCCTCGGCCGGGTTGTAGGGCATACCGTCCACAGCCCTTTCGCAGATGATGAGGTCTATCTCGCCACCTGTCGGCGCGGTATCGGTGCCGGTCACGACCGTGCCGGACTGTCCGCCGCCCGGGCCCGAGTCACCGGGGTCGTCCTCGCTCAACACCGCCGGGACCTCGCCCTTGACAGCCCGGTGCAGGGCGAAGCTGGTCGGCGGGGCCTCCTCGTTCCAGCGGTACCCGTTCAGCACAGCGCCGCGCGCCCCGAGTGTCAGCCAGGTGCTGAAAACAGCATCGCCGTGGTCAGTGGCGACGGTCCAGGTGGCCGTGAAAGCAGTGCCATCGGGCGAGAGTTGGCCCTGGATGGTGCCGGTGGGCGCTCCTGGCTGCTCCGGCTCGGTGAACGTGCCGCTTACCTGTGTTCCGTTGGTCTTCAGCTCCACGCGGTAGAGCGCGGAGCCCCATAGACCATCAAGGCTGGCTGCCGCGGAGGACGGTGCCTGCAGCGCCAACAGAGCGAAGAGCACGAGCAGCAGCTCACAGGTCTGGCTACTACGTTGGTCGTTGAATGTCATGGCAGCACACTACTCCTCGGGGTTGAACCGATGTAAGGCGCAGTTCATGCAGTTCTCGGTCGTGCCGAGCGGCGCACCACACCACGAGCAGATCTCTGGTTCGTTCTGGTCGCCCTTTGACACTTCCACCTCCACCATGGCTTGGACCTCGCGCCGCAGCATCACGCGTGGCTCTGTCTGGGTATGAGACGTATGCGGTTGCACAGCCAGCGTAACCTTGACGGGGTGCTTGCCTGGCTTGTCGAATCGGAAGCCCCGTTTCCAGTCCCGCTCGTCTACCGCAGTGCCATCGGGGGTCCAGTAGTAGGTCGTGGATACCATCGAGCCACGACCGTAGAGGATCCTGATGATCTGGTTCATCCGCTCCAAGCGCTCGCCGAGCTTGCCGTCGACACTCCGCGCCTCGCATGTCACCAACTGCCCAACCTTGGGCTCCTTGGGCGTGTAGTAAATCAGGATCGGTGTGTGCACGACCTCGCTGCCAAGCTGTAGGTACTCCGAGGCCAGCATGTCCCGCTCCCACCGCCAAGCGTCACGGATGACCGGCCAGCACTTGGCAAAGATGGCGTCAGCCACCCCCTTGTCAGCCTGCGCCGTGGCTTCTCCCAGGTTGCGGGTGGAGGCGCGCAGCGCCTGGGCGTAGACGACGGCCTCCAGCTTGTGCTCATACTGGAAGTTGGCGACCATATCCGCCAGCGTCAGCTTGCGGCGCGGGTCCGGGTCCACGTCGGCGCGGCCCCAACTGGAATAGATGCCGGCCATCAGGTCCCAGGCCTCCTGCGACCCCGCCGCCAGCGCGTAGCCGCTGTTCTCCGCCTCTCTCAGGATCTCGGTGGTAATCTCGGCCAACAGTAGCGGCCCGAAGGCCGTGGCCCACTTCATGTGAGAGCACGCGGTGCTGATGGTCTCCATGACATCGCCACGGCCTATCGCCTGCGAGGTCGCGTGGGTCCCCGCAGCCAGCACGAGGAAGTTCATGACGTTCTGGGCATTCACCCAGTCAGGGGTCTTCTTCAGAACACCCTGCACCAGCTCACCCAGCTTGTTCTTGGCCGCCACACCATCCAGCATGACCCGCAGATATGCCCGGCGCATCGTTCCTGCGTTTTCAAAGCTACCCAGAATAGCCGCCTCGGCTCGCCCGCGGGTCAGCAGCCGGGCCACGTCGTCGGACACCTCGGCCAGCTTGCCAGGCGAGTTCTTCAGCAGGTCGCGCATGCCCTGAAGCTGTTTCCTGAAGGCGTCGTCCACGGGGAGGTTGCTCAGCGATCGCGACTTGATCAGGTCGCGCTCCAGTCGCTCCAGATACTTCGCCACCTTCTCGCCACGTCCGGCCGCCAGTTCATCCATCGCGTGCTGAGCCCACTGCCCTGCGGTGTTGGCCGTACCCGCGGCCGTATACTTCGGTGCGCCTTCGCCCATGTGTGCGAGTTCCGAAAGGCCCGTAACCGCCCGACCGTTGTTGTTGTAGAAGAGCCGCCCGCTGGCTTTTTCGTAGCCCTGCACATAGGTCTGGGCCCCGGAGCCGTACAGCCCCTCGGTATACTTGGCCGACGTGGCAGGTGTTACCGGCCCATTGTGGGCGAGGTTTGGCGCGGTGTTGAACCTCTGAAACCGCTCCACGGCGTCCGCAGCGTTCTCAACGCCCTGCATGAGCTGGTTCGGGGGATAGAGGTTGGTGCGGCTGAGAATCTTGCCAGCCTCGTCACCGAACTCCTGTTTCACCATGGCCGCCAGTTGGGAACGTGCCTGTTGCCATCGAGCGAGTTGCTGCGATTCAGTGCCGCCCTGGGGCACGACAAGGCGCATGTCGAAGTCTGAGCTTGCCGGGTCGAACCCCTTCCCGCTGATCCACGACCCGACCCCCATCACGGAGTTGCCGGTCGTCTCGACGAAGCGGAGCAAGACCTTTTGCATCCGAGCATTGAGGCCTTGGGCGAAGAGGGGGCACGGGAGCAGCAGTATCAGAGTCAGGAGTGGGGCCACCCGAGCGGGTCGCAAGTGGCGCGACATCTGGACCTCCATTGGTAGTGGTGGACTTGGCGTGAACCAATTCCCCAACCACCTCAGGGACTCCTGCAGGACGTCGTACATAAGTGGCGAACCTCTGGCGCGGCCACTCGCAGTTCCGCACACCGCGAGGTGATCCCCATGCGGCGGCTCACCGCCCTCCTGCTTTGTCTTCTGGCTTCGCCAATGCTCCACGCCCTCGACCGACCCTGGATAGCGGATACCTACTTCTACTGGTACACCTGGGATTACGAGCAGGAACTGGGGGGCTGGATGGGCGGGGTCTACAACACGCCCCTGCGTGGGTACTACGACTCCCCCCGGTACGAGGATAACCTGATCGGTCTGCGGCATGCCTCCGAGTGGGGCCTGACCCACCACTTCATGGACTACTGGGGCCCCGGCTGGCAAGGCGAGGACGCCGGACCGCGCGAGGCCGTGCTCATGCGCGCTGCCGAGGACCTGCGCCGCGCAGGATACGACACTTGGATGTCCGTCTACCAGGATGGCACTGACTTTGACATGGCGGAGTTCAGCAAGAACCTCGACCCAGGCCGCGACACTGAGTTCTACGTGCAGCGCTATGCGAAGTCTCCGGCCACGCCCACCATCGGCGGCAAGCCCGTGTACCTTATCTACAGCCGTAATGGTGCGCCGAAGGTCACAGGGACCGATGAGGGCTTTCGGGCTTGGCTGGAGGGCAAGTACGGGAGCATCGAGGCCCTGAACGAGCGTTGGGGCACGAACTACCGCAACTTTGCCGAGATCCGGTTCGACCCCGCCGCCAAAGAGCATCTGCGGGCTGACAGCATCAAGTACCAGTACCAGGTCTGGGCCGATGAGATGGCCCGCGCCAACCGCTTGGCTCAGGAGCGGTTCGGCCTGCCGGGTGTCATCTTTTCCTGGGACGTGGCCTTCCAACCGTACATGGGCTGGGGGTACTCGGACCAAGCACGGGTCTTCGGCGGTCCGCACTCCTACGGCGGCATCTTCGGCGTCCCTCACCAGGAGGACGTGGAGCGTTTCATCCAGGCGGCGGTCGCCAAGCGCTACGGCACGGTCTTCTTCGACACCTTCAAGAACTTCTACCACGACTGGGAGATCCGCATCCCGGGGATCTGCTACCCGCCTGACTTTGCAGCCTTTGATCGCTTCTGGGTGCAGGCCCTCTCCCACTACTCCGAGGCGTTGCTGCACCTGTCCTGGAATGAATGGTGGGAGGGCTCCAACCTCGAGCCCTGCTACGAGTACGGCAAGACTTACTGCGAGAAGAACCTGCTGTACGCCAGCATCATGAAGCAGTGCTTCCCCAGCATCCAGCAGTGGAATCAGGGGGCACAGGTGGCGGTGCTGCTCAATGACTGGCACTGGCTCGCGGGGGGACGCAACCCTCAGGACATCTACGAGTGCATCCAGGTCCTGCGGCGGCTCAACATTCGCTTTGACCTGCTCGCCGACGACTTCGTCACGGTGCAGGAGCTGGCCAAGTTCAGCGTGGTCCTGGCCCCCTCGGGCGCTGTGGGCTTTGGGTACAACGCTGCCGACGAGCCTATCGGCGACTTGCTGCTGCAATGGGCCCAGGGCGCGGGCCGTAAGCTCATCATTGACGACTACCCCGGCTTGGCCGAGACACTGAAGCTGCAGCGCTCCCAGCCCGCCTCGACCCAAGCCGCCGCGCCCGGCCCGGACATGAACGTGTTCGTGGACATTGGTGAGGAGGGGGACGAGAAGTTCCTCATTGATGGCGCCAGTGGCCGCGAGGACTGGGGCAAGCTACCGCCGGGTAAGTTCGGCGCTACCTCCGGCAAGCTGACCGTGCGCTGGACGCCCGCGTTCGGTAAGACTACCGCCTTCATGCTGCCGCTGTCGCCTCATCGGGACCATGTGTTGCGGCTGGCGGGCTCGACGCTGCGTGGAAACCAGGTGACGGTGCTGGTTGACGGGGTGCCGGCGGCGGAGTTCACCCTGGAGGCGGGGCCGAACGAATGTGAGGTGACCATCCCCGCTGAGGCCGTCGGCGACCGTGCCCAGGCCGAGGTCACCCTCCAGTACGCCAGCACCATCATCCCGAAGGAAGTAGACCCCGCGACGTACGAGAGCGAGAGCCGGGTGTGCAACCTGGCCCTGGACTGGCTGCAGTTGGCGACCGCCGGCACGCCCGTGTCGCGCAAGCAGAACTACAGGCTGCCGGAGGCGGGCGTGAAGTTCGAGGCGACCGCGCCCGCCCCCCTGGCGGGGACGCTGGTCAGGGGGCCGTACGTCCGCCACCTGCCTCTCGCGAAGACCGCGGGCACCATCAGCACCTACGTGACCGACGGCACTGCCCGAGACCTCGTGACCGGCCCACACGCCAACATCTGGTACGTCAATGGCCTGTTGGGTGGTCTTGACGAGCGGCGCTACCTGCCCTCGTTGCTGACCGAATGGGCAGGCCTGGTCCCTGAACTCAGGACACTCAGCGATGACGTGATGGTGACGTCGTTGCAGGCCGGAGACACGGACATCCTCCTGGCCTACAACTACGTTGCACCCGAGGAACGCCAGTTCGCCATCTTCCCGCCGCATCGCGCGGGCCGTCCGCCCGTGGTGGAGCTGCGCTGCCTGTCCAAGGACGGCAGCATGCCTGCCAAGCCCGACCTCACTCTTGGCGACGCGGGCAGCAAGGTCGCACCCTCCGAGTTCGTGAAGTACTACGGCGTCTACCAGGCCACCCGCAGCTGGGTGAAGCCCCAGATGCCGCAGATGGCCCTGGTGCCTGGCCAGACCGCGACCTTCAGTCTGAAGCTCGAGGGCCTTCGTGACGTGTCAGGCAGCGTAAGCCTGATCTCCCACCTGCCCAGCCTCACCTCCGACACCGCGAGCTTCACCGTCAAGACCGGCCAGACCATCTCGGTGCCCCTCACCATCACCTGCCGCGGTGACGCCGATTGGGGCAAGAAGACCGTCATCTTCGACATCGAGGTGGACGGGACCCATTCGTACTTCTGGCGGACGCTCATGGTGCAGCGGCCACCCGAACTGAGTGTGACTGCAGGCGTTGCGGAGGGTGGAGAGCCGGGAGTGGTCGTAGCCTCTACGGCGGGCCCGTGGGCTTCCGATGCCACCGCCAGAAACGCTCGCCTGAGACTGCCGGACGACTCGGTGGTGACCGTGGGCGACTTGCCGCCGGGAGGACAGCAACGGGTTCCGCTGGCCGTGGACAACAACGCCTCCAGCCCGGAGCTTCGGGCAGTCCCGGCAACTCTCATGTATGACGTCGGCGGCACGTCCGAGGACCACCAGGTAACGCTGCCTGTTGCCTGCTACCCCGAGGCTTACCCTGCGGTGCCGGACGCCGTGATGCCCCTCATCGTCGCTAACCCCCACGACCAGTACCTCGAGAACCACATCGTCAGTACGCCGCTGACGGATGCAGTATCGGCGGGGAGACCAGCCTACGTCCGGGAACGCGCCGGAAACGTGGTCCCGTCGCAGGTGGTAGACGATAGGCTGTACTGGATCGCCATGCTCCCACCGAAGAGCGCGACGCTCTACTACCTCTGCGTGGGCGAGGCCCCGCAGCCGGCGACCGACCTCATCGCGCGCTCCGAGGGTGGCAAGACTGTCCTGGGCAACTCCCATCTGACGCTGGAGTGGGACGGCAGCCACGGTGGCACGGTGACCCGCTTCGTGTCGGCGGCCAGCGGGAAGGACTACGCCGCTGGCAGCTTCGGCGGCGGGTGGGGGACATGGGGCAAGTACGACCCCACGGCGCCGGCGATCAATGCCGTCAACTTCGTGAGCCAGGAGCGCAAGCTATGGCAGCGTGAAGGCACCTATGCCGCCCAGATCCGTATACTGCGGGCCGGCCCGGTGCTGGCGACGGTCGAGGTGCGTGGCAAGGCGGGTGACGCCTGGTGCACGCAGACTTACACCCTGAGCGCCTACCAGAGCGATTTCACGGTCCGCGGCGCCATCCAGGCCCCACGACAGACCGGGGAGCTCGTGCCGCTGGACATCCGTCTCGCCCGCAACCAGCTGTCTAAGATCTTCCCGAACTTCACGGGTATACCCGAGGGTCTCACCGGCGACCACCCGCACGCGGGCTGGCGCGAGGCGCCGTACATCCCGCCCTATGCCTCCATGATGGCCCCGGACGCCTACGCGGAGACTGTCTCGGTCATCCCCGAAGCCTACGGCCTCATCGCGGGCACAAAGTTCCGCCAGGGCTTTTGGCCGGCCCGCCGGCCTGACGCAGGGCCGGTAGAGTTCGCCGAGATAGAGTTCGCCCGCACCAACGCCACCCGGGCCACTGCGGCCGCCCGCGTGCTTCTGCATCCGGGCCACCAGGTGGTCGCCAAGGCCTTCCGGAGCAACTACGTAGACAGCCCGCCGATGGTGATCGCCCCCGCGAGGTTCCGCTGGGAGGGCGAGGTGGGCGTCTCCAGCGCACCGCCGCCCGCGGACTGGTGGAACCCCTACTGGCACTACGCCCTGCCCGTCACCATTGGCCCACTGACGGGTGAGGTAACCAACCGCCAGGTGGTGTTCCGCCCTGACCTGGAGCGATACCTGGCCGGCAGAGGGACCCTCGACCCCGCCTCGCCTCGCGCGGTGGTCCGCACTCCCGCAGGCTTCGCCGAGCTGCCGACAGCCTATGAGCCCCAGACGGGCGAGGTGACCGTCAGCCTCGTTGATGCGGCCTGGCCGGCGCCTGCACCGGCGCGACGACAGCTCACGCTGTACTTCGACACGAGCGCCAACGGCCCGAAGCGCCTGGTGCGGCAGGTTCGCCCGCAGGCGCGGGAGTTGCTCGACGGCTCCTTCGAGGGCACGGAGTACTGGAGCCTCGGAGGTGGCGCGGTGCTGGATACGGCGGCCAGGACCGGTCAGAAGAGCGTGCGCCTGGAGTGGAAGCCCGACATGGGTCCGGTCGTGGTCGCCAATGACACCTTCCGGCTGCAGCCCAATAGCAGCTACAAGGTGGCCTTCTGGGCACGGACCGAAAGCCCGGGGGCGGAGGTCAGGTCCAACTTCTACTCAGGCGCGACCTACGACTTCCCGCAGGTCGGTACACTCCTGACCCCCGACGGGCAGTGGCACCGATACGAGGTGATGCTCCCCACAGGGGACTTCCCCTGGGGAGTGCGTCCGGCCCTGCGCTTCTGGGTCATGGACCGGCCGCAGGTCGTATGGCTGGACGATGCCGAGGTGCAACCGGTGGAGGCGCCCAAGGCACCTGAGTTGCCGGTTGCCTTCGGCGACGTAGTGGTCCGTTAGCCACTCATTGTCCCGGCTGTGGCTTCACGACCAGTCCGCAGCGAACAGCGACTGGCCCCAGGAGGCCCGATTCCAGTAACGGGTCGTCCCTGGTCCAGTGCTTCCACGTAGTGAAGGTGACACGTCCGGTGGCCGGACGAGGTGTGCCCTTCACCAGCCAGTCCGGCAGGCGGGCCAATGCACCGCCGGCGGTCCACTCGCAGTCGTCCGGCAACTGTTCATCTCCGATGAGTCGATTGACCCACAGGTTGGTGACCTCGATCTCCAGCTCGTTGCGCCCGGCGCGTGCGACACCGGTCACGTCGGCGCGGTAGGGCGGCTTCCACAGGATGCCCAGGTCCTGACCATTCAGGCGCAGGCGGGCGACCTCGCGCACCTGGCCCAAGTCGAGAGCCAGCCGCCACTCCGAACCCACCAGCATGGTGGGGAGATCAAAGACGAGCCGGTAGGTTGCGGTACCCGAGAAGTAGCGGATGCCGGGGTCTTCGCTCTCGGTCCAGGACATCAGACGCGCGAACGTGGCACTGGGTGGAGCACCCAACCCCGGAGGAAAGCGCACCTCCCAGGGGCCCGTCAGTTCCACGGGAGCCGGCACTGCCCCCACCTCTGCTGTCAGGCACCGGCCGGAATTCAGCACCATCTCGTAGCGTCCGGGCTCCCATGCCGTCAGAGCCGGGCCCGTCACTGCGGTCTCCAACTCGGCGGGAGGCAGGTCCGTCACCGCCTCGCCGAACTCGGTGCCGTCGGGGATCTCCAGGGTGGCGTTCTCCGGCACGGTCCGGCTGAAAGGCTGGCCGTCCAGCAGATAGTCCACGCGCATCTGCTTGACGACCAGGTACGCCGGATCGCCGGCCAGCGCGTTGCTGGCGACAACCGACAGCACGCCGTTGTCCACCATTTCCCTTAGCTTGTCGGTGACATCCACCTGCATCTCGGTCAACGGCTTGATCGGGTCCGGAGGCAGCAGACCGTACAGGGCGCGAGTTACCCGGAGCTCACCTGGGCCCGCGGACGAGACCTCCTCGGGGGTTGGGATGCTCAGGGACTGGTTCTCCTCCACGATAGCGGTGTGGGCGGCGCCGCCGTAGGTGTAGTCCACGCGCAGTTGCTTCACCACGTTGGGCGCAGGGTCGCCGGCCAGCGCGTTCGTGGCAGCAAGAGTGAGCCTGTTGTCCCTCACCAGGGCCGCCACTTTCGTGGTCACGTCCACCACGTCGGGCAGTTCGGCAGACAATACTCCATAGACCGCTTTCACGATCTCCAGTGTGTGCTTGCTGGCTCGACGCCACTCGGTGACCGGCTGGCCGTCGCGAGTCAGGGCGACCACGTGTCCACCGGCAGCCGGGCGGCGGAAGACCACGAACACCGAACCGTTGGGGTCAAAGCGATGGATGACCGTGGTGCGCCCGCCCTGCTGCCGCCAGAGGGGCGCGGGGCGGATGTCGCCGGTCTCGGGGGCCCATAGCTCCGGCAAGCGGCCGGCGACGCGGAAGGTGCACTCCACGGTCTCGGGGCTGCGACTCCAAGAGGCCACGAAATAGACCTCAGCGTCGCCGATGGTGCGGTGGATGTAGTGCACCTGCGCCGACCTGCGCGCGGCGGTGCACTCGAAATCCGGTGGCAGACCGCGCTCAGACAACACTTTGGCTAGCGGCTTGCCCCAGATGATGGTGCCCTTGCCACAGCGCCGCTCGGTTCTTGTCTTGCCGTCGAGGTCTCCCCACAGCTCATGCGCCAGCGCCCTTACCTCCTCATCCGCAGCGGGCTGGCCCTGCAGGCTCGGTGAGCGTACTGGTGGGGGGCCGATGACGGTGGCGCCCGCAACAACCAGGTCCCGGACTTTGCGCAAGAGCGCGGGTCGCATGGTCTCGGCGTCGGGGAGCACCAGGAAGCGGTAGCCCATGCCGTCGGGCAGGACCAGACGGTCCTTGTGCACACTCATCCGCGTCAGGACTACCTCCGCGTTGCAGCCATCGTAGTCATAGCCCTCCGGCGGGGCCGGATTGAGGCCACCTCGTCCGGGTAGAGAGTTGGGGGAGTCTTCGCTGACCAGGTAACAGAAGTCGGCACTGAACCGCCCCTCCTGGAGGAGGAACTGACACCGGGTCAGATACTGCAGCCAGGCGCTCCCCTGCTCCCACCACGTGTTTGTGCGCTCGAAGTGAAAGCCCCAGGGGCCCATGGTCATTCCGGGCACCAGATCCATCCACGGCTGGTGGGCATAGCGGTGGAAAATGAACCGGTTGACGCCTCCGGTGTAGATGAGATCGCCGAGTGCCTTGAGCTTCGCGGGATGGTTTTGCCAGCGGCCGTTGGTGTTGTCGGCGGTGAAGGATTCCGCACCCACGTACTTCCGCCCGTAGGTGTGTGCGACCGAGGAGGCAAGCTTCGGCCCCGATAGGTCGGCGCCCAAGCCCACCCAGAACTCGGTCATGGGTATGACGGCCTGCCCACCGGCGTCTAGGTCGTTGAAGTTGCCATTGCCATAGGGCTCAACAGAGAGCTGCAACCCATAGCGCCGACAGATGTCGGCGTAGGCGCCGAAGTAGTTGTCGGTGTACAAGTCCGCCAGGGTACGGCGGAAGTCCCACAGGAATCGTTCAGACTCGTCAAGCTTGCCGACCACGCGGCCAGTGATGGTTGGCAGATAGGGGAGAGGGTCGTATCCGCGGCGGGCGGTGAACTCCTCGCGCAGACGCGGAGTCCAGTTCTGGCAATCCACCTCATAGCTGTCGATCAGAAGGTGCCTCAGGCCTGTCCCTGCCAGTGGCCCCAGTTCCTTCATCAGGGGCAGCAGGACCCCGCTGAAGTGCACCTGTGCTGCCTCACGGCTGAGCTTGTCACACTCCAGACCCCTGCCCTCGGCGGCGGCCGGGTGATTGTCCTTGCCCGTCGGAGTGTAGCCGAACCGCAGAATAGTCCAATGCCCCGCCGGGACGTCCCACTTCAGATGCCCATCAGCAGTCATCTGGCGCGTCAGGTCCACGATGGCCCCGCGGGCGATGGTCAGATCGCCGGCGACCTCATTGCGATCCGGGGCACCGGCGCCGCGGGAGTACCCGGACTTGCCACCAAAGCCACTGATCCGGTACCCGGTCTCCAGGCGACACTCGGCGAGGCCGACACGTGCCGGCCGGCGCCCGTCTGCGGCAAAACTAAGCCGAAAGACGCGTCCGGTCACTGGCGCGAAGTTGATACAGCCCGGGGAACGCAGCAGGTTGGTCTCCCCGAGCACAACGGCAGCCACAGCGCGGAAGCTCACCCCGTCCTCCGACACCTGCAACTCGCCCTGCTGGCTGCTACGCCCGTAGCCGGGAACGAAGGTGAGGGCCCGGACGGTCACCGGCTGAGCGAAGGCCCACTGCACGAACTGCGCCTCGCCAGGACCGGCGGGCGGCAGTCCGGCGACGGTGTTGGGATTGCCATCGGTCAGCCTGACCGGATCAAAGTCCGCACCATTGGCCGTGACCGTCGGTGCCGGCGCCACCTCAGCGGGGGGTGTAGGGAAGGCCAGCACCGCGATGTCGCGGTAGTAGCCCAGGCGGGTGTAGGGCTGGGGCAAGCTCTCATCAAAGCGGCGAGGGCCCTGCACCTGGGTCTCGCTGACCACCACCATCTGCATGGCATACTCCGGCGTCACCCAGGGACCGCCGCTGCTGGACCAGCCGGCACAGTTGTGCAGGCAGAGCTCAATACCCAGGCGCTGGGCTTCGCTGGCGGCGTGCTTGACCATAGCGCGCCATTCCGCAGTGCCGTACCGCACCGGGCCGGGCGGAGTCCCTGGCTCCACGTCGAAGATCTGCGCACCGCCGACACCGACGCGCGCCATTGCTTCCAGGTCAGCCGTGATGCCCTCGCGGCTGATGTTGCCGTTCATCCAGTGCCACCAGGTGTGGGGGCGAGCCGCGTCCGGCGGGTTCCGGAACGCCTCCTCCAGGGCGGCACTTTGGGCCAGCGCACCTGCGCCGGAGAGGCAGACAAGCAGCACCGCCGCAAGCGTAAGCAAGGCCGTCCAACGGAGCGCGTTCATGGCAACCACCCATTCAGCAGGTTCACGCAACCGCCGAAACAGACTTCCCTGTAAGAGCGGACCGGACCTGCGCGACGGAGAGGATTGCCTGGCCCGGAGGCGGAATGTGGCACCGCGCACCCGAGCACTGGCTACCGGAGGCACTCCCTTGGTCCCTCGCCTGAAAATCGACGCCGCCACCACCGCCTTCAGCTCCTGCGCCGATCGCTTTGTGAAGGGCGGCTACCGCGAGGCTGGTGACTTCGCCCGCCAACTGGAGCAGATGGCCCAGGTGGAGGGTCTGGTCGGTGTCGCTCTCGACTTCCCGTCACAGTATGACGACCCGGTGGCGCTGCGGCGCCTTCTGGACAACGTAGGCCTGGAACTCGGCATGACTGAGATCGACATGTACTCCAGCGCCAGGTGGAAGCATGGCTCGCTATCCTCCCCGGATGCCGCGCTCCGCGCCGAAGCCATCGCACTGGTCAAGCGCGGCATAGACGCCGCCATTGAGGCCCGGGGGGCCGATGTGCAGCTCTGGCTGGGGCAGGACGGGTACGAGTACCCCTTCCAAAGCGACCTGCGCGCTGCCTGGGACCGCCTGCTGGAGGCGATTACCGAGATCGTCAGCTACCGTCCGGAAATGCGCATCACCATCGAGTACAAGATCAAAGAGCCGCGGGCGCGGTGTCACCTGGCCACCATGGGCGATGTGCTGTACATCTGCGAGCGCATCGGCAAGCCCAACGCGGGGGTGACACTCGATGTGGGACATTCCCTCATGGCCCTGGAGAATCCCGCCGAGAGTGCCGTCAAGGCCATGCGCGATCGGCGACTGTTCCATCTGCACCTCAACGACAACTACCGTGACTGGGACCATGACATGCTTCCCGGTTCGGTGAACCTCTGGGACACGCTGGAGCTGTTCTACTGGTTGGTGCGCATGGGTTTTGACGGCTGGTGGGGAATTGACATCTACCCTTATCGCGAGGACGGCGCTCAGGCCCTGCGCCGCACCATCGAGAGCATCTACCGCTTCCGCGAGATCGCCGTGCGGCTGCAGGAGGTGGGCCTGGAAGCCCTGCAGGCGGAGAGCGACGCCGTGGCGGTGATGGACACCTTGATGCGCGAAGTGCTGAAGTAGGCAGGAGGCAGACGCCCAATGGACCCGTTGCTGCAGCACATCTACGACTTGGACGAGGCCGCCATGGAGCGGGCCGCGCGGCACGTTATGCTCGGAGGCGGAACCCGTGGCGGGCCTGTGCTGGTACGGGGCAAGGGTGTGCGAGTATGGGACACCGCCGGCCGCGACTACATAGACTGCACCTCCCAAAGCTGGGCGCTATACCTCGGCTATGCCAACGACGACATCAACCAGGTCATCCGCGAGCACATCGAGTCCCTGACCCATGTGCACCAGGGCTTTGACACCAAACCGCGGTTCTACCTGGCCGAGAAGCTGGCCTCCCTGGCTCCGGGCAGCCTGAACCGGGTCTCCTTCACCGTCGGCGGTGGACCAGCCATCGAGGCGGCCATGAAGGTCTGCCTGAAGAACGTGAACCCCGCACGCGACTTCGTGTGCCTCTACGACAGCTACCACGGCACGACCCTCGGCACCATGGGCGCGTCATGGATCTCGACTCACGCCGCTGGCAGCTATGTGGGCGGCAGCCGCTTCCTGGAGCTGACCCGGCCCTTCATCCGCATCCCCAATCCGTACACCTACCGCAACCCCTACGGCGTGGATGCCGAGACATACATAGACATGTGCCTGACGATGGCTCGCGAGACCTTTGAGCGGGGTATCGCCGGCCGGCCGGCCGGGGTCATCGTGGAGCCCATTCAGGCCAGTGGCGGGCAGATCATCCTGCCCGCCCGGTACCTGCGGGGCCTCCGCGAACTGTGCGACGAATACCAGACCCTGCTGGTCTTTGACGAGATCCAGACCTATGCCCGCATCGGCGAGTGGTTTGCTGCTGACTACTTCGGGGTCGAGCCTGACATTATCGTGCTGGGCAAGGCGCTCGGTGCCGGTCTGCCGTTGGCGGCCATCATTATCAGCGACCGCCTCCAGGGCTTCTCTCCGGACACCGAGGAGCTGCACACCTTCGCCAATCCGTCACTCTCCATGGTGACGGCGGCCAAGCAGATCGCCCTCCTGGAAGCAGGAGTCCTGGACAACTGCCGCCAGATGGGCCAGTACCTGGGCGAGGGGATCCGCAGTCTGGGGCTTGAGTTCCCGGAGATCGGCGACATCCGCCAGGCTGGGCTGCACATTGGCATTGAGTTCGTGGCCGACCCAGAGAGCAAGCGCCCCCTGGAGAAGGAGACCGTGGCCATCCGTGACGCGGGCTTCAACCACGGCATCATCTTCGGTCTGGGGGGGGTACGCAAGAACGTCCTGAAGGTCAAGCCACCGCTGATCATCACCCGGTCCGAGGCGGACGAGGTGTTGGACAAGCTGCAGGCCAGCATGCGGGATGTGTTGAGGTAGGAGGCGGAGATGGTGACCGTTGACCTCACCGGTCGCGCCGCCCTCGTCATCGGCGGCTCACGAGGCATTGGCGCAGCGGTCTGCCGCGAACTGGCGACCGCCGGAGCCAAGGTGGCCTGGACCCACACCGGCAGCGAGGCGGGCAGCTCCGCCAGCACGGTGCTGGCCGCCGCCATCGTGGCCGACGGGGGTGACTGTTTCCACGTTGCGGCCGATTGCACCGACGCAGACGCCGCCGGGGGCGTCGTGTCGGAGGTGCTGACCCGCTGGGGGCGGCTGGATTGCCTGGTCTACAATGCCGGCTTCACCTCGCCTGTGTCATTGCTTGACTTGACGCCCGAGGAATGGCGGCGGGTGGTGGACCTCAACCTCAACGGCGCCTTCCTGGCGGTCCATGCTGCCGTGCCAGCGATGCTGGAGCGTGGAACCGGCAGTATGGTGCTGGTAGGTTCCGCCGCCGTCGCCAGCGGCGGGGGAGGAAGGGCTGATTACGTTTCCGCCAAGGCAGGTCTGGAGGCGCTGTCCCGAGCCATCACCCGGGAGTTTGGGCCGCGCGGGGTCCGCTGCAATGTGGTGCATCCGTCGCTGGTGGAGACCGAACTGCTCCAGCAGCGCTACCCCGATCCCGCGGACCGGGCAAAGGTGGCCGCGCAGGTGCCCTTGCGCCGGCTGGGGCAGCCCGAGGACATCGCCCATGCCGTGGTCTTCCTGCTGTCTGACCTCGCATCGTACATCACAGGGCAGTCGCTCTACGTGGACGGTGGCCGAACGTTCTGCCGCTGATTGAAGGAGACTCGATGAACCAGCCAACCAACCTGATTGCCATTGACCTGGGAGCCAGCGGAGGGCGCGTCGTGGTGGGGGAGCTGTCCGGCAGCAGGCTCGTCATGCACGAGGCCGGGCGCTTTGCCCATGAGCCGAGCCAGGTGGACGGCACCTGGCGCTGGGACTGGGCGGCCATTCAGGCAGGCGTCCGCGAGGGTTTGAGCAGCGCGGTGGCCCGCTTCGGCGCTCCAGCCGGTTTGAGTTGCGATAGTTGGGCGGTGGACTTCGGTCTGCTGGACGAGGCCGGGCAACTCCTGGAACGCCCCGCCTGCTACCGCGATCAGCGCACCGATGGCATGCCCCAGAGCTTTGCGGACATCATCACTCCCGACGCCCTGGTGCGCCGGGTCGGAGCGATGGCCCTCCCCATCATCACCCTGTGCCAGCTCCGGGCGATGGCCCTGACCGAGCCGCAGAAACTGCACCTCGCCCGGACGTTGCTGCATATCGCCGATCTGATGCACTACGACCTTTGCGGTGTGGCGGTCACCGACCGGACCATGGCCACGGCCTCGGGCCTGCGGAACCTGGACGCCGACGAGTGGGATCTGGACCTCCTGGCAAAGCTGGGCATCCCGACCCACTTTCTGCCAGAGATGGTTCCCGCCCCGGCGGCAATCGGCGAAGTGCGGGAGCATTACGAGGGCCCGTCCGACCTAGTCGGCGTTCCGGTCATCTCCACGGCGGGACATGACACGGCGGCCGCCTCGGTCCTGTGCACGGACGACGACCACCTCTTCCTGAGTTGCGGCACCTGGTCCATGCTCGGCAGTATGAGCCAGAAGCCCTTCGTGACCGACACCATGGCCACCGACATGCTGGAGACGATCGCTGCCGGGCGCGGCCGCTGGACTACCATGTGCCCCCTCACTGGTCTGTGGCAACTCCAGCAGTGCATGCTCAGTTGGCGGCGCGATGGCCTGGCGGATTCATGGGAAGAACTCATAGCCGAGGCAGCGGCGTTGCCGGGCGCTGTCGAGGCGCTGATCAACGTGGGGGACAGCGAGCTGACTGTGCCGACGGAGATGCCGGCCGCTATCGCCGCATTCTGCCAGCGCACCGGCCAGCCCGTGCCGGCCACACCGCCAGAGATGGCGCGCTCAATCCTGTACAGCCTCGCCCTCGAGCACCGACTGGGTATCGAGACTCAGCGCCGCGTCACTGGGCGCGAGTTCACGGCCCTGCGCATGGTCGGCGGTGGCACCGCGAACCAACTGCTGTGCCAGCTTACCGCGGACGCTATCGGCATGCCCGTGATTGCCGGGCCGACCGAGGCCACGTCTGCGGGCGTGTTGCTCATGGAGGCGGAGGTCCTGGGGCTGCTGGGTGACAACCTGCGCGAGGCGATTGAGGCCTCCTTCGCGCCAGTCACCTACGAGCCCCGGCAGGCGCTCGGAGAGGGGCTGGTGGCGCGTTACCGCGAACTCAAGGGCCTGGCCTGATGGACGAGAACGCGGCGCTGCAGCGGCTGCGCTCCCTGCGCGCGAACTACCGGCGGCTCTGCGACGCTCTGCCCTGGCTCGATGCGGCGCGGTGCGAGGATGACCCCCCCGCATTCCCCGCCCATGCGCGAGACGTGGGCCTGCCCGCGGTGCGGCGTGTTACTGCTGATGAGCGGCTGCTGTCGGCAGGGCCGCCAGAGCCGGCACTGGCAGTTTACGACCCCGGCGCCAGCCCGCCGCTGGGTAGGGATGAGCCGCTCTGGGTAGCCCTGGCTGAACGGCGGATTCCCCTGGTCGTCCTGCACACCGACGCCGAACTCACCGACATTGGTGCTTTCGCGGCCACTTATCCGCGCTTGCCGGTCATCATCGAATCCGGTCCAGTGAAGCTGCTCTACCATTTCGCGCAGCTACAGGACCTGTTGTCAGCGCAACGCAGCCTCTATCTCTGCACCTACAACCTGTGCAACTGGCTGGGCCTGGAGCGGCTGTGCCAGGCGGGCCTGGCGAGCCGCCTGCTCTTCGGCACCCATGCGCCGCGCTACAACGCCCACTGCGCCATGGGGCTCATCGCCTTGGCGAGTCTGCCCTGGGACGTGAGGTGCGACCTGGCCGGCAATAACCTGCGGCGCTTGCTGGGCCTCCCGCCGGTAGCTACCTCCGAACCCTCTGTGGAGCCGGTTGACCCCTTTGTCATTGATGCCCACACCCACAGCGGTCCGTCCGGGCGCTTCCCCGTGCCCGACGAGGGTTTCATCTCGCGCGACTGGCTGCGCTTCATGGACTGCCAGGCCATCGAGCGTCTGTGTCTGGTCCCGATGGAGAGTCTCTACGATGCGGCCGCTGCACCGACGATGCTGACCGCGGACCTGCGCCGGGAGGCGCAAGGGCGTATCGTCTGCCTCGAAGTGTTTCATCCAGGCGCCGGCCCCGCCCACTTGGCCCGCATCGAGACCAGTCTGCGCGACCGCGAGTGTGTGGGCATCAAGCTCCACCCCTCCTTCCATGCTGTCAGCGCCGACGATCCCCGTTACGAGCCAGCCTACGCTCTCGCCGAGCGTCTGGGCGTTCCGCTGCTGACCCATAGCTGGGATGTGTCTCCGACCAACCCGGCCCAGGAGCTGTCTCACCCGGAGCGCTTCCGCCCGCATCTTCAGCAGCATCCGCGGGTGCGTCTGGTACTCGGGCACGCGGGCGGCCGCCCGGGGGCTCTGGAGGCGGTGGTGGGGCTTTGCAGCGATTTCGCCGGCGTTGCCGTGGACCTGGCGGGGGACTACTTCGACAGTGGGCTGGTGGAATGCCTGGTGGACCGCCTGGGCGCTGACCGGGTCCTCTATGGCAGCGACATGAACTGGGTGGACCCGCGCGCCAACCTGGCCCCGGTCCTGGCCGCAGACATCAGCGACGAGGACGCGCTGGCGGTATTGCGTGGCAATGCCGAGCGCGTCTACCTCACCCCCGCCCCCCCCCTCCAGAGAATGGAGGAGGGGAGAGGCGGGCCTGAGGCCGTTGATGGGCTCCCCTCTCGACCAGGTAAAGAGGGACCGGGGGTGAGGTCTATGGGCCATACAGCAGTTCAGGCGCCGCCAGGAGGCCGCTGACCGGGTACTCACTCGGCACGGCTCCGGCGTAGGTCTCCAGGATCAGATTACCCAGTGTGTTGGCGACACGGACCTCCAGGCAGTTCTCCCCCTGGTTCAACGCCGGTGTCAGGTCAAAGACGTAGGGAGGCCAGACGCGCACGCCGACGGTCTGGCCGTTGACCACCACCTCGATGGCATCGGTGGTCTCTGGCAGGTGCAAGCCCACGCGGCCCACACCGGACCACTCCAGCGTGCTCCGGTAGGTACCGAGACCCGCAAAATGCGGCAGCCCCTGCTCCTCCCACGGCTTGCCCACCTGGAGCTGGCCGCTCCATGCCCCGATCTGATTGGGCCCGCTGACCGCGAACTCGCCCACGAGGACGAGGGGCTGCAGCAGGTGCTCGGTGATGCCGGGCATGGGTGAGAGGCGTGGGTCGTTGTACTTGCTGGTCCGGACGCGTACGTGCAACCAGTTCTCACCCTCACGGAAGCGGCCACGCACATCGAACGCGACGTTCTCCTCGGTCCAGACGACCTGGCCCTCGACCTGGGGCACGGCGACACCGTTGACAAAGGCCTCCAGGTAGTCAGGGCTATCGCAGACCAACCATTCCGGCCTGGCTCCCGCGTCGCAGGTCACTTTGGCCCGCAACCAGTGCCATGGCGCTTCTGCGGGACGGATCGGCTCGGTCACACGGCGGTATGCTGGCGTGACCCATCCCCCGGCACCGGTGTCCAGGTGCCACGACTCGGCAGCTCCCCGGTTGTGCGGATCAGGCCGCAGTTGATAGTCCAGTCGCAGCATGTTGCCCGGCTCCGCGCCAAAGGCCCAGGTCCCGGCCAGCGTCTCCGTGTGCTGGGCCGTCTGCCACCACGGCCTGGTCGGCAGGGGTTCCGGGCCCAGCATGCCTGGCTGAGCAGCCTCCCCACACACGATCAGGAAGGCCTGCCAGGGGGCGAACTGCCAGGCGAAGGTCCTGTCAGCCTCCACTGTCGGGCGGTAGTACTCCAGGGTGTCGGGGTCGCAGACCGCGATTGGGCCCGGCAAGTTGACTTTGATGGTGATGTCAACGGTCCGCTGGGCCATGTTGGCGACAAAGATCACCTCACTACCGGCTAGCCGTCGCCGTGAGGCGATGAACTCCCGGGCGCCGTCGCCGCTCAGCTCAATCGGCGGCGTCTGGGCAGCCCGCAGCACCTCGCAGACGGCGGCTCCGCTCGCGGGGACGTGGACGGCCCCGGCGGAGAGAAGCTCAGACACCTCGGGGCCCAGGTCACGCTGACTGTCCACCTCCCGCTCGGGCAGGTCGCCAGCGAAGATGACCTTGCCCCCGGCCGCCACGAAGGCCTTGATCGCCGCAAGACAGGCCTCCGGCAGGTCCGACGCGCTGGGCAGAATGAGGGTGCGGTAGCGGGTGTGTTCCGTGACCAGTTCCGAGCCCTCCACCCGTGCCTGGCCGAGTACCGGCTCGAAGATGAAGTCAAACGGCCAAAGCTCGCGGATCATCTCGTCCAGTACGCTGTAGACCACATCCTGTAGCGCCCCCAGCGGGTGCCCCGCGTAGGTGCTGAACCATGGGCCGTGGTAGATGTCGGTATCGGCGCGGGCCCACAGGCTGGAGCGCGGGTAGAGCACCGCGATGTCGGCATCCTGATCACCCTCGGCGTGCAGCGCCGCCAGCCGCGCGTTGTAGTCGGCGTAATGCTGGTAATGCCGCCACCAGGGCTGGGTGAAGTGCTTGCCGGCGATGGCGTACTTTCGGAAGTCAGCGATGCTGGTGATCAGCGAGTTGTCGTTGAAGAAGGTCACGCCGAGTGCGAGTTGGTAGTTGAAGCCTCGCTTCTGCCGGAAAAGGTTCATTCCCCAGTCGCAGACGCCATAGGCCTCGCTGAACATCTCTTTGACGCCCACCTGCCGGCAGACGCCATGGACGTACTTGCACGTCAGGTGGAAGGCCCGCCGGTCAATGTCACCGTACAGGCTGCTGCGGTCCGGGTGGGTGTAGGCATCGGCGTTGGACAGCACGTCAATGCCGGGTATGGTGAAGTGCTTCAGCGGCTCCCACAGGTCTCCGGACATACGGATGTGGGTCACCAGGCTATCCTCGCCCAGACAGTGGCCAGTCAGGACCAGCCCGTGCTCATCGCACCACTGGCGCTGCAGCCCGGCATAGGCGTCGCCCCAGGTTTCAGCCAGCAACTGCCAGAAATGGCAACGGGTGCGGCGGGCAGTGGGGCTGCTGACAAGCAAGTCCTGCAGGTAGTCACGCACGTCATAGCCATATCGCGACAAGAAGGCCTCAAAGAAGCCATCGGCATAGCCGAAGCCAACCCAGCCATCTCCGGCGCGTACATGGCAGCCCGGCTCGTCGGTGAAGAATCCGGGCATGGTGTCGGGGGCGAACTCGGCGAACTGCTGGTAATAGCGGTCATGGGTGGACTCGATGAAGCGGCGGCTGGCTATGGGGCTAAGCATGTTCAGGTAGCCGGGCATGCCGCTCACCCAGTCCGCTCCTTGCACGTTGATGCGAACCTCCCCGGCCACCCCGATGCCCCACACCGTGCCCTTCGCTTCGTGTAGCTGAAGGTCCGCAAAGGGTGATGTAACAGGTCCCTCGCCCTTCAGGTGGACCCACAGGAGCTGCTCGCGGGCCTCCGGGTAGTCGCGGATGACCACGCCGGCGCAGACGCCGCTGGGCCAGTTGTACTCATCATAGATCCAGCATTTCATGCCATGGTCGCGGCAGTACTCAAGCATCTCTCGGGCCCGCCGCCAGTAGGCCGCCGACATGTAGGGCAGTTCCATGCCGTAGATGGGGAAGAGGAAGAACTCGGTGATGCCCTTGGCGCGCATGTCGGCGAGTTGGCTCCGGAGCACCTCCCAATCCAGGTCGCCGGTCCAGGCGAGCCAGGGTACGGGCCGATAGCGGTCAGGCGGCGACTCCAACGCCGAGGCCAGTTGCTCAGGCTTCAGATCAGGCCACAGGGCGGGGCGCAGGTGGGGCATGCAAGCCACTCCTTCATGGTCGGCTGGTCCGTAAGAGGCACGGCAGTTCCCTGCGGGCCCACTCAAACCTCCCTGCAGGAGGCCATGCCATCGAACACGAACTCCCGGAGCATCATGAAGGCCTGGACGATTATTCTGCCAGTCGTCGCCCTTGGGTCGCTGGCCAATGGCTCCGGCCCACTGGCTGCGGAAGTTCGCTGGGACTTCGATCGGCCGGGCGATACAGCGGGCTGGCAGCCCCTCAACGACATCCGGGAGATGACGGTACGCGACGGGAGCCTGCACCTCCGCATGGGGGCCCGCGACCCGTATATGTGGACGGGGGAAGCACCTCTAGAGGTGGCCACCAGTGGTATCGGGACACTCGAACTGCGGATGCGGACGGCCGTCTACGGGGTCATCCAGGTCTACTGGACCACCGACCGCTCGCCCGAGTGGTACGGGCCCGACAGGAAGCGGCTGACTTGTAAGCTCATCGGCGATGGCGCCTGGCACACCTACCGGATCCGCCTGTATCGCCACTCGGCTTGGGCAGGAACGCTGGTCCACCTGCGTCTCGACCCGGTCGAGACGGTCGCCAGGCCGGGGGCCGAGGTCACCGCGGAGATCGACTATATCCGTATTTGCGGACCAGCGGAGCAGCAGACTGCATTGTTCAGCTTGTCGCGCCCCCTGGCAGAGCGCGGGCAGCCTTTCCGGCTCTGGTGCCGGATGTACAACGACGGCGCCAAACCCCTGACTGACGCTCACGCTCGATTGGCGCTCCCCCGTGGCGTCGTTCTGACGGGCGGCCAGTTGGCTCAGCCCTTCGCGGCGATTGCGCCCGGCGAAGCGTCCCTCGTCAGTTGGGAGTTGCGGGCGGCTGACGATGGAGTCTATGACCTGCGCGTCACGGTCAGCGCTGGCGGGGGCGACCGGACGCTGACTCGCCGTGTACACGTCTCGGAGGGGCTGCATCCCAGGGCCGGGCGAAATGACGTGGTGTTAGCCAACTCCCGTGTGCGGGCCGTCTTCGTGCGCGACACCTTCGGGTATGGACGGTGCTACCTCGCACGCTATGACCGACGAGACCGCCGTTGGCTCCCCCTGGCCAGGTTGCGGAGCTTTAGCCGCCTCGTGGCCGGAACGCCGGAGGCGGACGGCGATGTCTACGCAGACCGTTGGGAGCTACTGGAGTCGACACGCGACGTCCAGACGGTGCGGTTCCGCGCGACTGTCGCCGACGGTGCAGGCGTGCTCTGGGACATGAGCTTCACCTTCAGCCTGGCCGAGAACTCCGACCTGCTGGCGGTGCGCTACACGGCAACGCCGCGCCGTGAGACGAAGCTGTACCGGTTGGAGGGACCGATGCTGCGGGTGGGGGAGGGCAGCTTCGGTATCGCGAAGGATGCGGCGATCTTTCCTGGTCTGGAGTTCCTGCAGTACGGTCAGGAGTCCTCAAGCCTTCGGGACTTCACCAACGACTGGCGCTTCCGCATGGCGCCACACCCCTATCGCATCACCATCTCCGCCATGTCGGTAACACACCAGGGCAGCACGGTGGGCCTACTGTGGGACCTTCAGCAGCGCTGGGACGGTGCGAAGACCCTGCCGACGGCATGTTTCGCCTCACCCAACACTATCGGCGACTTCCCGGCCTGGACGGAGTACGGCGAACATCACCTTCTGGGGCTGTCACTGCCTTCCGTACCGCAACCGGTGCCCGAAAACCATGAACTGGCTGACGAACCTTACCTCGCCAGAGCAGGCAGGCCGCTGACCCTGACGGCGAAGGTGTTACTGGCTGAATCCGACGACCCCACGTACGCCGTGCAGCGCTGGATCGCCGACCGGGGCTTGCCCCCGCCCGCGCCGCCGCCGCGTCCGCTGGAGGCCAGCCTCGACCTTTGCCGGCGTGCCTACCTGGAGACGCTCTGGAGCCAGGAGAAGCGCGGCTGGACCCCGTATCCCGACTCGGACACATACCGAAACAACGCGTGGGTGGAGTTGCTGTTGCGACTGGATGCCCTGACCACCCCGCGACCGGAGGTGCGCCAAGAGCTGCTGGCGCGGGTAGCCGAGGTGGCGCCTGCCCGCGTCGAGGGCCCGGTGGGGGCCGATTGGAGTTGGTCCCGCATCCCCTACTTCCTGGGCCTGTTTGACCGCGACACGCTGACGCATCTGGAGAGCCGCGCCCGCGACGCCATGCGTCGCCAACAGCCTGACGGAAGCTGGCACTACATCCCGTTGCCGCTGCCGGAGGGCTTCGAGAACTGCCCACCGCTGGGCAGCGCGGACATTAAGTCTGTCTACCAGACCGGAGCTGAAGCCACCAATACTCTGCGCTGGGCCAACATCAGCGGCGACCGGCAAGCTCTGGCAGCCGGTCTGAAAGCGCTGGATTTCCTGTCCAGTCGGCGGGAACTGGTGCCGCAGGGCGCGCCCTTCGAGGACCCAGCCATCTCGCCGTACCTCTGGTCGTCGGGACTGGCCCTGGCGGCGTTCCTGGAGGGCTATCGGGCGACTGGCCGGCCGGAGCACCTGGAGGGCGCCCGTTACTGGGCGCGGGCTGGCCTGCCCTTCGTCTATCTTTGGAACCTGCCCGGCGTGCCCTTGCAGCGTTATGCCACCATCGGCGTCTTTGGCTCCTCGTACTACGACCACGCCAACTGGATCGGGCGGCCGGTACAATGGCTGGGGCTCGAATACGCCTACCAACTGCGCCACCTTGCCGCCGTGGACCGCTCATTCCCGTGGACCACGGTCGCCGACGGCATCACCACCAGCGCTCTCCATCAGCTTGCCACCGAGGGGCCCAACCTGGGCACCTATCCTGACAGTGTCGAGGGAGCGGGAGACACGGCCGCGCCGGGCTTTCGCGAGATGTTTGGCGTCTGGATCCAGCCCGACCTGATCCTTCTCAACCTGCTTGCTGCCCGTGGCATGGACCCCGACATCCACATGGCGGTGGCTGAGAGCGCCGACCAGCGGCTGCACCTGTCTTCAGCGGCCCGCATCGAGCACCTGCAGCCTGCGCCCTGTGGCTTTTCCGCGGTCTTGTCATACCTCCCGGGGGAGACCGTGTGCACGGTGGTCGCGGGCCTGGACCGCCCCACCGCGCTGTCTGCGAGGGGGCAGCCGCTGCCCGAAGTGCCCTCCCTGCGGGAGGTCAGCGAGGGCTGGATGTATGACGAAGCTCGGGGTATGGTGTACGCAAAGACGCGATTCGTGCGGCCGAGGCTCCGCCTGGAGTGCCAGACGCTCCCCGGCCAACAGTGAACGAGGTGTGATTCCATGCTCAGAACGAACGAGAGCCGACTGGTCGAGGTCATCGTGGAGGGCGAGCCGTCGCCTCCCCGGCCACGCGGTATGTACAACGTCACGCCGCGGGGGGAGGCCATCATGGTACCGGGAACCGGCGGCATCTGCACCAACGTGCGTGTTGGGGACTCGGTCTTTGGCTTCGAGGCTGACCACCTGGAGCCGGCGGTCAGCGTGAAGCACAATGACAATGACATCAACTCCGGTCTCAACCTGCTGGCTTGTGTCGGCAACGAAGCCACGATATTGGACGGCCCGGCGGCCGGGGAGACCGGTGTGGTTACCGGCAAGCACGGCGGCATCGAGCACGTCTTTGTGGACTTCCCGCCCAAGGTGCTGCGGAAGCTGCGCTACGGCAACAAGATCCAGATACTGGGCAAAGGCATGGGCCTGAAGCTACTGGACATCCCGGAGGTGGCGGTGTTCAACCTCGCCCCCAGCTTGCTGAAGAAGATGAAGCCCGTCCTGAAGGAGGGGAAGCTGCGGGTGAGGGTGGCCAAGCTGGTGCCGGCCTGCATCATGGGCAGCGGCCTGGGCTCCAACGTGTCCCATCGGGGTGACTACGACATCCAGATGTTCGACCAGGGCATGGTGGAGGAGTGGGGGCTGGGCGACCTGCGGCTGGGCGACCTGGTGGCCATCCAGGACACCGACCACACCTATGGCCGAATCTACCTGCGGGGCGCGGTGACAGTCGGCATCGTCAGTCACGGAGCGTGCCTCACCGCCGGCCACGGCCCTGGCGTGACAACCCTTCTGACCTCCGCCACCGGAGCCATCGAACCGGTCCTCGACCGGGGTGCCAACATCGCGACGCTGCTGGGGCTCCGTGACGACCTCGGCTAGGGCGTGACCTCCAGCAGGTAGAGCAGGCCCGGGCGGATCTTTCTCACCGTGACGGTCTCCGCCTGGCGCTCAATCGCCAGTGTCCATGGCGAGCTGTAGCCGTGTCCCACGGGGATCTCCTGCAGCCCGCGACCGCCCGTGTTCGCGAAGGTCAGCGCCCCCTGCACAGGCGCCTCACTGAAAAGGACCACATGGTTCCCCACATAACGCGTGAGGATCGCCGGATCCCCTTCTGAAAAGGCGCCGGTGGCTACGGGGAAGCTGTCCGGGTTCACTGTGTCGTGATCGGTCGCAAAGAAGGCCGCATTGGCCAGGACCACGTCACTGACGGCCTTCACAAGCTCAAAGCCCTTGCCGCGGTCGCCGTTCTCGTCAAAGACGCCACCCGTTGAGCCCTCGTTGTTGCGCGCCTGCCATAGCAGAGCGCCCGCGCAATGGTCCATGCCCAGCAGGAGCATGGCCAGGTCTCGTTCCAGGTGGTAGGCGGGCCTCTCCTTGACCGGCGCGCCCCAGCCGGCTTCGGCCCACAGCCAGCGCTTGGGCCGGGCCAGTGGCCGGGTCAGCCAGGTCACTGCCTCCGCGGCGGCCGCCACTGCCGGGCGGTCGCTGGCGACGTCCTTCCACTCCACTGCGTCTTCGCCGAATCCGTAGTAGGAAATCGCCATCACGTCGAAGACGTCGCGGTAGTTCTCAAGGCGGTCACCCCGCGGCCAGCCCTCGGTGTAGGGGAAGTCAAGCGGGAGGCGTTCCGGAGGCGTGGGAGGGTTGCTCAGTCGGTGCAGGGCCGCCGACCACCACCACATGCTGACACACAGCTCCGGCGAGCAGATCGTAGCACCGGGCGCCTCGGCCTTGGCGGCGGCCACGATGTTGGCCCAGCACTGCCGGTCCCCGGTACGCCCAGGTGCGCCATCGCCCGCTCCGGCTACCTCAGTGTAGACAAGCGTGAAATCATCGCCGTAAGTCTCATGCATGTGTCGGGCCAGGGCGACCGTCAGAGCCTTCACCTGCTCGACGGGGCGGATGCCGGTGTAATCCAGCCCCTTCTCGGGGTTGTTGAGGAAAGTCAGGTCATCCCGCGAGATGTACGCCACATATTCATCTACCGGAAAGACCAGCAACACCGGGTGAATGTCCAGTTCACGAAACAGGTCTATGACTTCATCGAGGGAGTCTATTGCCGGTGAGGGGTCGCGCCAGACGTAGTCCGCGTCGCTGAACCGGGTGTAGTCCATGGCTTCGGGGCCGTTCCAGGTCTTCTGCGGCAGCCCCACAAAGCCCGGATGAACGAAGAAACGAATGGTGTTCACGTGCAGTTCGTCGCGCAGGATGAGCATCTGGTCGCGCGACAATGGCCATTCGGCCGCACGGTGAGTTCCGCCAACCTGGCAGAAGCCCCAGACAAACTGCTCAAACGGCACTTGCTGCGCGTAGACGCCAACCGAAGCGGTCAGGGCCAGCGCTGCCAACAGAGCGGTCAGCTTCCTTCGTGCGATCATGCTCTCACCCCTTCGGGAGGCAGGAGGACTGGGAGCCACTACCGAAACGACGACCCATGACCTCCCGCGAACGCGTCCTGACAACCTTTGGCCATCGTGAACCCGACCGTGTCCCGTACAATCTCAGGCCCAGCGCCGAGATGATCGCCCACCTGACGGCAGAGACCGGGACCACGGACTTTGCCGAACACTTTGGCCATGATGTCCGCTACGTGTACCTGCCGTTGCCCGAGCGCCCCGCGGACGTGCCTGTGACCGAATGGACGCCGGAGCCGAACGCCGAGGCCATTGCCAAGACAGCGCAAGCAGTGGCGGCCCTGCAGGCCCGCGGACTGGCGGTCTGTGGCGGCTATTGGCCCGGCGTATTCGAGCACGCCAAGGCCTGGCTGGGTGATGTACGGGCGCTCACCGATCCGTATGACCAGCCCGCAGCCTTCGGCGCTATACTGGACCGCATCCAGATCTGGATAGCGAGCATCTACGGCGGTTACACCCAGGCCGGGACGGACATCGTCTGGATGGGCGATGACCTGGGCACCCAGCGGTCACTGGTCATGAGCCCAGCCGATTACCGCCGTTGGTATCGGCCCCGGCATGAAGCGATCGTGCAGCACCTGCGGTCTCTGCGCTCCGATGTGGTCATCGCCTTCCATTGCTGCGGACACGTGACGCCACTTGTCGGTGACCTCATCGAGATCGGCGTAGACGTCCTGGAGGCCGTGCAAGCCGAGACCATGGACCTGGCTCAACTCAAGCGCGAGTTCGGCCGCGATATCGCTTTCTGGGGCGGCATCGGCGCCCAAAGCGTACTGGCCCGGACGACACCCGAACAGGTCACCGCCGGAGTGCGCGAGACCCTGCGCGTCATGGCTCCGGGTGGCGGCTACATGGCGGCACCCTGCCATACTCTCACTGACGAGGTCTCCTGGGAGGCGGTCCTGGCGTTCCACGACGCCCTCGTTACCTACGGGGCCTACCCCCACCCCGGGGCTTGACAAAGGCTCCCATCTGCAACCAGAATAGGCTCTATCCTGAGCCTGATCGGTGCGCTTAGTGGACTCCCAGCAGCTCTTCCTCGCCCCTCTCCTTGGCCTCGTCATCGGCTTCCTGGTCGGCCTCACTGGCCTCGGCGGCGGGGCGCTGATGACTCCTGCCCTGATTATCTTCCTGCGACTGCCGCCTCTGGTCGCGGTGGGCACTGACCTGATCTATGCCAGTGTGACGAAGCTCGTAGGCTGCTATCAGCATGTGCGACTCGGCAACGTGAACTGGCACGTGGTGCTCTACTTGTCGCTAGGCAGCCTCCCGGGTGCATTCGTCGGCACGCTGGCGATGGGGTACCTCTCACACATGCCGGGCATTTCGCTGGATCTGGTCCTGGAACGCCTCCTCGGCGTGGTCCTCACCAGCGTGGCACTGCTGACGCTCTGGCGCACCTATGGCCGCAGTCATCCGGTGCCGGAGGAGGAGCGGGAGCTGGTGCTGCGGCGGCGGTGGATGGTGCTGCTGGGGCTCCTCGTGGGCATTCTGGTAGCCCTGACCTCCATTGGCAGCGGCACCGTTGTGACGCTGTTTCTCCTCGTGTGCTTCACCATGTCTGTTCCCCGCGTTGTGGGGACCGACCTGGCCCATGCGGTGGTCTTGCTCAGTTTCGCCGGTGCCTCACACTTCTTCCAGGGCAATGTCAACCTGCGGCTGGTTGGCCTATTGCTGGCCGGCTCGGTGCCCGGAGTGCTCATCGGGGCACATTTCACCGGCCGTCTGCCAGAGCGTGCAGTCAAGACGGTTTTGGCCTGCCTGCTGCTGGCAACAGGCGTCCGCCTCATCTAGAAGCAAGGGCGACGCCCTTCACTCACCCCGCACATAGTCCACGCGGACGTCGCCGGTCCCGGGTCCGCCCGTCGGGTCGAGCCGCAAGCCAGCAATGGTGCCCTGCCACTCAGGATGCTCACCCACTGGCAGTACGTACTCATGGAACTGGCCATCCGGCGTGACCGCGAACCGCAGTGACTTCGTCTCGTCGAACGCCGGAGAGGCGTTGGTGATCCAAAAGACCTGGGCGTTTGCAGGCAGCCCTGGGTCGAGAGCCATGCACACGCGAAGCTGGTGCACCTCCGCAGCGGCAAACTGGCAGTTGGTTCTCACGATGTACGGGTCGGGTCCGCGCACGGGCACAAGCAGCACTCCGTCGGTCACTCCCAGGGGCCCCACGTCGTGCGTGGGCTGCCAACCCTCGGCATCGGCATCGAACCCAAAATCCATGCTCGTAGCCAGAGGCACCTTCAGCCCCCGGGCTACGGAAACGACCCCATCCAGCTCCAGCCGGTGCTCGCCGCTGCCGTTGAGACGGATCTCCAGCAGCCCGGCATAGTCGAGGTACCGCCAGCAGGGCGGTGGCTCGTCAGAGGGCAGGGGCACCTCGGGCGCGACCACGCCGTTGACCCGCACCTGCGTGGGGCGCGAGGTCCGACAGACCGTGACATAGCCACTCTGGGGCGGCGTGTAAGTGACCGTAAACGAGGCCGTCCCGGCGGCAAAGGCAGGGTTGCTCAGTCTCCCGGCGGCGGAGATGCGCAACTCACCCTCACCCGTCTTGAGACCAACGGTCAGAGGCGTCGGCTGCAGACCCATTTCGCCGTAGACGTTGGTCAGGATCTGGTGGGGCGAGAAGATCCAGCCCGACCTGACCAGGTCAATGGCCCCGATACTGTCCGGCCACAAGGCCTTGTCCTTCTCTTCTGTGGACTGCTGGTACATGCAACTGACGGTGATTCCGCGGGCGATCTGCGCCCAGTTGAGGGTGTCGTCGTAGGGTGCCAGTTGCATCAGGGCATGGGCGAACCGTAGCCCGTTCCACTGGACGGGCCGCGCGAACCAGCTTCCCTGGTACCAGGTGGCGCCAAACACCGGGATCGAGGCATAGCGCAGGAACTCGTAACCCTCTTTGTCCCAAGTGTACAGGAACGGCAGGCCCGTCCAGGCCCAGTAGACAGCCTTGTCCAGGTAACGCCGCTCGCCGGTGATGCGGTAGCCCTCGATGTAAGCCTCACAGGCGTCAGCCGAGGCCAGGATGTCAGGGGTGTGCACCGGCACCTCCCAGACTTGCGCTGCTCGGGGCACGACGAACTGGTCCATGAAGCCGAGGGCCCTCAGGCCGGCCGCCGTCGCCTCCGGGTCCCCGGTCATCCGCGCGAAGACCAGGACGGTCCAGGCGTTGCGGGCGCATGTTCCGATTTCCGCGGCGTTGTCCGGTCCGAGTTCAGAGTAGTCCATCCCTTTGAAGACGCCCTGGGTCTCGATCCGGGTCCGGAACCGCCAGGAGCCGTCCTCGCCCTGGCTGCGCATCAGACTCTCCACTTGCTGCGCCTGGGCCAGCAGGGCCTCCACCGGACTGGCATAGTGGTAACCCATATCCTCTGCGATGGGCCGCACGCCGCTCAGTTCAGAGACTCGCTGGTACCGCTCCCTCACCCGCTCCTTGACCTCGGAGTCCGGGCAGACATCCAGACACAGGCGCAGATCGTAGAGGTTCTGCGTCGGCCAGCCGGGTATGTCCCAGAGCGCGGGCCCACCGAGCGAGGGGTGCCACTTCTCAAGCTCTGGTTCCCAGAGAGTGTCCAGGTAAGCGGCCATGGAGAACTCGATCTCATCCGTCCAGGTCTCGCCGTGGGGGAGAGGGCGGGGGGCCGGGACACCGTGGTCCTCGAACCAGGTCTTCACAGCCGCCAGCGCCGTCTCGCCCGACTGCAGGGCGCGGGCGACCAGGGTGGCCTCCAGCGTGACGGGCTGCCCGGCGGCCACCTCCAGCGGAGTATGGGCCACCGTGCGGTTGGGCAGGATGTGCTCCGGCATCGAGGGGGCAAAGAGCCCCATCTGCGTGCTGCTGTGACCCTCCCAACGGTCCGGGGAGGCGAAGATGGCACTCGGGCGGTCAAGCTCCCCGTAGTAAGGTCGCAGGTGATCCCACTGCAGGGAGACCAGGGCCTCAAGCCCGCCCGGCAGTGCGAGGCGCGCCGACATCAGTGGCACCGTGACCATATGGGGATGTGGCACGCGTCGGAGACGGTCCGGGTGGTCCGGCGCGATATCCAGGTCGCTGGAGGACTCCTCGCCCTCAACCAGCCACTCGACGCCGGGGAAGATTGCATCCAGGCGACGAGTGCCGACAGGAGCACCTTCACCCGCATAGAGCATGGGGCCGTCGAGAGCCAGCAGCTTTGCTGCACGGTCCGGCTTCGCGGAGACCGATATGCGGAAGCGGTCGGCGTTGGGTCGCAGCAGGATAGTCTGGGTAATCGTCCAGTTCACGCCAGTGGCATCGGTGACCTGGCCGACGAGGTCCAGGTGGCGGGTCAGCATCTGGGCATCTACGGCCTCCGGGCTGTCCACTGGCCGCGCCGCGGTCGCATAGACCAGGTGCTCGTCGCGTCGCAGCCCCTCGGTCGGAACGACCAGGCGCGTCATCCGCGGCAGGCTGCCTACCAGCACCCACCCGTCGGCGCTGCGCACATAGACCCGGCCGATGCCGTAGCCCATGTCGCTGCGAGGGAAGGCCAGCAACACTCGCTCATTGCCGATGGCGGCGCAAGTGTCACTTAGGGCGACCCCGGAGCGCGGCAGCGCAGGGGGTCCTGGGGGCTCAGGGCCGCCGACGACCAGATAGCACCGTGCCCGATCACCGTCTGCATTGGCGGCGGCCACTCGCACCGTGGCTTCCGCCAGTGGCGTCTCGCTGGCTGCTATGACTTGCCACGACATGGCCGCCTCAGCCTGTGGGCGGAGGCGAGCCAGCCTCTGGGCACGCGCGGCCTCCGGTACCGACAGGGGGGCGTCCGCGACCAACTCGGCCTGGGCGTCGCGCACCATCGCGTGACCCCGGTTGCGCAACCGAAGCGTTAGCCGCGCCGGCTTGCCGGGGGAGGTGATGAAGGGTTCGGCAAAGAGTCCGACTACCTCCAGCTCCGGGGCATAGGTCACGGTGGCAGTGGCCGTCTGGGACCCAGCCGTCACGTAGACTGTGATGCTTCCCGTGTCGTCGCGGCGACCACCCACGCGCCATGACAACGGTCTGAGACCATCGGGAGAGAGCCCTTCCACTGTCTGCTCCAGGCCGTCCAGTGCCTGCAGCCCGGCAGGGAGCTCAAGCCTGGCTGTCCCCGTCTCCAGGGGCCGATCGCCGACGTTTTGCACCATCACCTTCACCAGACACTCCTCGCCCTCCCGGCCGGGCACCTCCTCCAGTGAGCTCTTGAGGATGCCGGGAAGCGCCCCAACCTCCTCCACCCACGTGATGTCGTCCAGCAGAACCCGCGCCTTGTCGCCGCCGATACGGGGCGAGATCTGCACCCATCTCACCCGTTCCTTGCCGGCGAAGTCGTACTTGAGTATGCCTTCGTGCCACTGGCCGTCGCCGACGTGGTGTACAGGTATCTTGAACCCCGCCCGCGCTTCCCCGGTGTTTTCCATGGGGTCAGCGCTCATGGGGATGACCCAGAAGACCAACGTCTCGGGGTGGGAGGCCTCCAGCACCTTGTACCAGAACCGAACGCCGCCCCTGGTTGCCGCCACCATAGCGCCCTGTTGGCCGCTGTCGGGGGTCCAGGCGCGATTGAGCCCGGTTTCGCCCCGATCGCCATCGCGCTCGAGGAGGACGGCATGGGCTCCGGAGTGCGCGTCGGCGGTGATACTGCCCTTGCCCAGATAGTGCCAGTCCACCGGCAGGCCCTGGCCGTCCAGTTGCTCAAAGCCGCCATTGGTTATGGGGTTAGGCTGGGCCAGGCAACCACAGGCCCACAGCGAGATGGTCAGAACAGTCAGAGTCAGGTGGCGCATGGGTGTCACCTCCGTGCCGAGGTCCACAGACACCATCGTATTCGCCACGGCGGCACCGCTTGTCCTGCCGCGCACGGAAGGACCCGCAGGCGGTACGCGCGAAGAGACCCCGCAGCCTGGGGGCCAATGCAAGGAGGTCACGGGATGACCGGCTCGCTGTGGCGCTGCTGTGTGCTGGTCACGACGCTGTCTGCGGCGAGTGTCACAATAGCAGAGCCGTTCCGTCTGCCTGGGCGCTACCGCCAGGTCGAGTTCGCCGGCAGAGTGCGGTTCACCGGCCCGTGTCGCGGGGCAGGGATGGCGCTGCTGAACGCGCGCGCCTATCCTGACGGCGCTCCGATGGATGTCGCCTGGGACGAGCCGAACCTGCGCCGCAGCTTTGCCATCGGCCTGGACACCCACAACCCGCCCACCGACGACCCGTTCAACGCCGACGGCAACATCCACAAGCGTCCGGAGCACGAGGTGTCGCTGCACTGGGACGGGCGGGAGCTGGCCAATGCGTTCTCACCGGTGGCTTACAACGATGGGCGGTGGCACGAGGTCCGCGTGACGCTGGAGCATGTGACCGCCGGGGCGCTGGTGACGGTCACCCTGGATGCGACGGCCATCTACGACCACTGCTTCCTCCCGGACGTGAGACCCTACGCGGGCGTACTCGTGGCCGGCGCGGCGCACAGCGAGGGCCAGAGCTGCTGTGAGATAGGGATGACTGACCTGTCATGCCAGGGCAGCGTACCGCATGAGCGCGCGCCCGAGCGCCATACTGTCTTCGCCGGGGCCGTGCTCACTGCCGACCACCAGCAACAGGAGACCATCGCCAACCTGCCCCCGCCGGGCCAGCCTGTGCGGCGGATCATGCTCACGCTCTCGTTACGGACGCCGCCGGGAGGCATTGACCCCTGGGACCGCGCGGGCTCCGTCTACGCCTGGGGGGATGATGGCCAGCGATACGAGATACTGCGCTTCATCACGCCCTTCGGCCGTGAGTACACCTGGGAGGCGGATGTGACCGAATACCAGTCACTGTTGCGCGGGCCGCGGCGGATGGCCGTGGCTGTCGGCACCTGGGTCAAGGGCTGGGAGGTGGGAGTGAGGCTGGATTACTACTGGGGGCAGCTCGAGCTTGAGGCCTTTCGAGTCACGAATGTGTGGTCGGGAGACTGGGAGTACGGCAACCCGGCCGACCCGCTCGAGGCGCGCTTCGTGCCCCGCACGCTACCCGTGCACGAGCAGACGACGGCTGCCACGCTCCGCGTCGTCGTGACCGGGCATGGCATGCACCCCAACACCGACAATGCCGCCGAGTTCATGCCCGCCCGGCGCACAGTGATCGTGAATGGAAAGTCCTTCGAGAACCTGCTGTGGACCACCGACAACTATCTGAACCCGTGCCGGCCACAGGGCGGGACGTGGAAGTATGACCGGGCCGGATGGGGGCCGGGAGCGCTGGTACGGCCCTGGGACCTGGACCTGACGGGCCTTCTCACTCCCGGACAGCCGCTGAATGTGCAGTACATCCCGCAGGCATACGTCAACGAGAACGCGGGGAAGGGCCGGGCCTCACACCTGGTCGAAGTGCAGCTCATCGAGTACCGTTAGGCTTGCACCCGCACCCAGTGCACGTCCGTCACGTCGGTCTCCGGGCCGGCGTAGTAGACCACCAGGAACTCGTCATCGCTCAGTCGCGCCGTAGTGGGCAGGCCCAGCGAGAACTTACTCATCTCCGCCCAGGCGTCCTGCATGGATGATTTCCCGACGGTCTGCGTATCCTCGCGGGGTGCCGACAGCAGCACTGCCGTTGCCTCGGGCCAGGTGCGCCCGCCATCGTTGCTCAGTCGCGCCATGATCGCCGGGGCCCCGGTCCGGTCCACGTAGACCAGCGCCAGGCGTTCCCTGGACAGGCTCACCGCCGGGGCTGGCTGGCCGGGCACGCCGGTGTCCCACAGGTCACCCCACGACCGTCCACCATCATCCGACCGCCGGGCATGGATGTTCAGGTATTCACCAGCCACGTTGTCATAGGTCCAGAACAGGTCCAGGAGCGAGCCGTCACTGAGTATCGCCGGGCGCTGGTCCCACCAGAAGAAGCGGCGCTGCGGGTCGGTCGCCACCACGGTGTGTCGTGGCCAGGTGCGCCCCTCATCGGCTGAAAACATGATCACGGAGGCGTGCTGCCAGGGGGTAAGGTCGTAATAGCGCTTGTTGGTCTCGAACTGCAGACCCCATTCACCGTTGGGCAGCAGCAGCGTGGGCCCTGTGATGGGGGTGGGGCAAGTGAAGGGCGTGGTGTCCACCAGTTGGGGCTCTGACCAGCTTCGCCCGCTGTCGGATGACCTGGACAGGAAGAGCCGCGAGTCCAGCAGGCCTTCTGTTTCCTCATTGAAGAACGGCAGATCAGGGTCGGAATGGTCCACCCAGTACAGAGTCGCGAGGACTTCGTCAGCGCCCAGCGCAGTCAGGAAGGCGGCGCGGAAGAGGCCGGGCTTGCCATCCACGTCACCCGGCGCGAACGGCGCTACCGGCGGGGTCCAGGTCTGGCCCTGATCATCGGACCAACTCAGCAGCACATGCTGTCCGCGGGTTCCCTGTTTCGTTGGCGCGGCGCGACAGGTTGCCAGCCAGCGCCCGCCTGGCAGGGCGCAGATCCCCGGGAAACAGCAACTCGAGCGGTCAGTGCCAGGTTCCGCACGAAACACAATGCCGTGGTCAGCGATGCCCAAGGGGCTCTCTCCCTTCAGTACTGACCCTCGCTCAGCACCATGTCCCGCATGATGAAAATGCGGTCCTCCTCGGCGCCCGGAGGCACCTGGTCACCGGCGTTAGCGATGAGACGAGGGCTCTCGCGCCGCAAGTCCAGCCAGGCCCGGACGGCATCGCGGAAGGCCGCGAGAGGGGCAGTGGGCAGCCACAGGTCTGGCGACACGCCGCCCGACAGGATGAGCCCCGGGCCCGCCTCGGCACGGCACTCGGCCGGAGTCAGGTCGCCCATGGGGCGCGGAGTCACCGCATCGGCGCAGTCCGCCCCCAGGTCCGCGAAGAGCCGCAGTAGTCCCCGCAGCTTGCCATCTATGTGCACGGCCACACTCTTCCCGGCGGCGTGCAGGCGGCGTATGGCTTCGGCGTAGTAGTCTGCCGACCAGGTGGTCACCAGACTCGGCGGCTGGAGGTCGGCGGAGAAGTTGTCACCCATGACGACAACCTCAACTGGTGAAACGCACAGCAGGTCCACGAGTCGCAGGTTGCTCTCGTTGATCTGGTCCACCACCTCGCGGACCGTGTCCGGCCAGTCAGCGATGGCATAGGTGGTACCCTCTACGCCCATCCAAAGGCTCAGGAGGTTCCCCAGGCCGCTGTAGCCGGTACCGACGTAGGCGATCCCCGACTCTCCGATGGTCTCATCCCAGGCCCTGTACACACTCCAGTCGGAGCTGAAGGTGCGGCTTCCCAGGGCATGGCCTAGCACCCGCAGGTCCTGCTCCGTCCGCACGCCCCAATCGCGGATGGCCCAGGAGTAGCTCTGCGGCTCCCACACGCGGGTGCGCTCGATGGAGCCAAGCGGTGTCCGCAGGCGCCAGGTGAGGGCGGGGAGATCCCCCTCCTCCGACCGAAGCATCTCAGCATGCACATCGGCGCCATAGGAGGTCTCGTAGAACGGCGCCAGGTTCGGCATATAGAAGCCGATGTCGTGGGCGCGATGATAGGCGATGAGGTCGCGCTCGGGCTCGGCGTAGGCGATGCTCAGGTCCCACGGCAGCCCGTGGCGGTGGTAGAACCAGTGCGAAAGGTCCAGCATGAACGGCACAGTGTCGGGCGTCTCGCCGCGGTAGACGGACAGGATGCGTTGCCGGAGGGTCATCATCGTCTCGCTTCCCATTCGGGTGGTCTCAGGCGTGCCCTGACGGGCTATCCCACTGGGAAGCGCACCGTGACCTCGGGCAGGCCTTCGCTGCGGACCGTCACCAACACCTCGCCGGCCTCACGTCCGGCCTGGATGATCCCCAGGCACCGGCCCTGGTAGGTGGTCCGAGAGAAGGCCTTGTAGGGCTCCCGGCACCGCAAGTCGCCATTGTCCACACCGAGGAGGCGAGCGGGCCCCTCCACGGCGAAACTGACCAGCCGGTCCGCATCCTGCACCCGGACGCCGTCGGTGTCCACCAGCGTCACATCCAGATGGACTACGTCCTGGCCGTCGGCGGCCAATGCCGTGCGGTCGGGCTCTACCCGCAGGGCGACCGCCTTGCCGGCCGTGCGGAGCTCGTCGCGGGCCACCTCCTGCCCCCCGTTGCGGCCGATGGCCTCCAGCGTCCCCGCCGCGTAGGGCACATACCACAGGATGGCCCGGTTCGGGTAGTCATCGGCCCGGCGCACGCCGAGCGACTGGCCGTTCAGGAGCAGCTCCACGCTCTCGCAGTTGGTGCACGTTTCCACGCGCATCATCTGGTTCCACTGGTCGGCGAAGTTCCAGTGCCGCACCATGCGCGGCCAGCTCCACATTGGGTGTCCGGGGTCCTGGTCGGCACCGTCGTGCAGGACGCCGAGTCGTACCACCGGGTCCTGCCGCCAGGCAGCCGTATGGAAGTTGGCCCGCGGTTTCAGCCAACCACACGAGTCGATGGGAGCGTCTGGCCAGCCCTTGCTGGGCCAGCCGGCGCTTTCACCAAGATAGTCAATCCCCGCCCAGATGAACTGACCCAGCACATAGTCGTGGTTCACCACGTCCCACCACGGGTTGACCGGGTCATAGCTGCAGTACTGGTTGTGCAGCGGTCTGTCCGTTCCGTAGTCGGTGCGACCGTGGAAACTCGGCAAGGCCTCGCTGGCGATCATCAGCCGCTGCGGATACGCGGCGCGGTCCTGCTCAAACCAGTGTTCCTGGTAGTTGTAAGACACGATGTCCAGGGGCTCGCTGAAGCCGTTGTGGTTGACACAGCGACCCTCGTGCCGGTCGGGGTGGGCGGCATAGGTGACGGGGCGCGTGGGCTCATGCTGTCGCACATAGTCCGCCAGTATCCGGCAGGTCTCAGCGCCAGCCGGAGAGCCCTGTTCGTCCACCTCGTTGCCGATGCTCCAGATGATCACGCACGGGTGGTTGCGGTCACGCCGCAGCAGCCCGTCCAGGTCAGCGATAGCCCACTGGTCGAAATGCGCGGCATAGTAGCCGCCCCGCCATTTGTCGAAAGCCTCGTCCATGACCAGGAAGCCCAGGCGGTCGCAAAGGTCCAGCAACTCCGGCGCGGGGTGGTTGTGACTGGTGCGGATGGCGTTGCAGCCCATCTCCTTGAGCGCTCGCAGACGACGCTCCCACACGCGCAGCGGCACCGCCGCACCCACGCAGCCGCCATCGTGGTGCAGGCAGACCCCCTTGAGCTTTGTACTCACCCCGTTCAGGAAGAAGCCCTCCTGCGGGTCGAAGCGCAGGTGGCGTATGCCGAAGGGAGTCGTCACCTCGTCAACCAGCCGGTCGTCGCGGTAGACCCGGGTCACCGCCGTGTAGAGCACAGGTGTCTCCACTGACCAGAGTCCGGGCGTCGGCAGTGTGAACTCCTGGGTGAACTCGGTACTCGTGCCTCCCGAGATCGGCGATCGCGTTTCGCTTTCGCCCGCGGTCCGGCCCTCAGGGTCCAGCAGGACCGTGACGAGTTGGCACGTCAGGTCGTCCTCAGTGTCGTTGTCCACAGTCGTCTGGACACGCACCGTGGCGCGTTCCGCAGACACCTCCGGCGTGGTCACATAGGTGCCCCAGTGGGCAACATGGAGGGGGTCCGTGACCGTCAGCCAGACGTGGCGGTAGATGCCTGAGCCCGAGTACCAGCGCGAGGTGGGGGAGTCCGAATGGTCCACTCGCACCGCCAGCACGTTTGTCTCACCAGGGCGCAGGTGGGGCGTCAGGTCATACCCGAAGCTCACGTAGCCGTAGGGGCGGTGGCCCAGGTGATGGCCGTTGAGATAGACATCGCTCCGGTGATAGACCCCGTCGAACTGAATGAACACCCGCTTTCCCGTCAGGTCCGCCGGCACGGCGAAGTGCTTCCGGTACCAGCCGATCCCGCCCGGGTAGAAGCCGCTGGGGTGCCAATGCGGCATGTCTTCCCGCGGCGCCTGTTCGATGCTGTAGTCATGCGGCACGTCAATTGTGCGCCACTGGGAATCATCGAACCCCGGTTCCGCGGCCCCCTGAGGGTCGCCAAGGATGAAGCGCCAGTCGAAATCGAAGCTGGTAGTGCGGTTGCGCAGCTCAGCCATGATCTATCCTCCGGCCCATACTCAGGGGTGTTGCTCCAGCCAGGCGAGCAGCTCCTCGGTGCTGCCCTCGCGGATCAGCCTCTGCTCGTCTTCCCCGTTCACTTCCTCAAAGCGCTTGGCTCCGAGCCGCTCCCGCACCATCATCGCCAGGTCAGCGGTCTGGATGGCCTCACGAATGGCCTCCCAGGTCCGCGTCGGGACAGGCCCGTGCCGCGACATGACTGCGCCCATGGTGGACGCATCCGGGATGTGCTCGTAGGCCGTGTCCCACTGGTCCCGCCACGGGTAGTTGAGCGCGAAGAAGGCGGTACCCACGCAGAGTCCCGTCTGCGCCGGCACCTGGCGGATCTGGGCGGCAATGCTGTCGGGCAAGGCTGGTGACTTGTCCCACAGGCAGGGAGTGGTGTACCACATCCAGGGCTTGGCCTTGTAGATGGCCCATTTCTCTGGCCCGCCCCAGTGCTCGGACAGGTGCAGGCTGTAGGGCAGCCAGAAGTCGCAGTACGGGGCCAGGATCTGGAAGGTCGGGAGGGTTCCTGCCTCGCCGGGGTTGAAGGAGATGCGGATGTTGGGGTCCAGGGCGCGGAGAGCCTTGGCGGCGTCCAGGTACGGTTTGAGCTTCTCCTCGGTCTCACCACTGGGCTCGTCCATGATCACTGCGAACCAGTCCTCGTAGTCCAGTCCGAGGGCCTTAAGGCGCGCCAGGTCCTCGGCACTGCTGCAGTGGACCGCCAGCAGGCGCATGCCCCACTTCTTCATGTCAGCCTTGCTCATTTCGCCCCGCCACACCTTAAGGCCGTGGGCCACATAGTCGCGCAGGTATGCTTCGCCCTCGTGGGGCTGCGTGTAGCCGTCTACCAGTACCGGCTGTCGCGGCGTGGCGGCGACCCGTGACACCTTCACGCGGACGTTGATGACGTACTCGGGCACTCCCTGACCGCGGAGTCTGAGCTTTGTGGCGTATTCGCCCGGGGCAAGGCCGTGCGAGTTGACGGTCAGCCAGAGCCCAGCAACGTTGTACGGGGGCACCGTGATGGCGGGTCGGCGCAACAGAAAGAACGGCGTCCAGTTCTGGCGGTCGGGGCCGTAAGGGACGAAGGCCTGCACGCGCCAACTGGTGGTGTTCGGGAAGGTGCGCTCTCCGTGGTACAGAGGTCCACTCTCAACGGTCAGGGGCAGAGCCTCCCCGGTCAGGTTGCGGAGGGCTACCTGCACCGCCCGGACGCTATCCCGGGCCATGACCAGCCGATGGCGTACCTCCCTCCCCGAGACCGGCTGTTCAGGCCACGAACGACCGACCGTGGTATGGTCGGCCCAGACCTCCTGGCTCAAGGGCGTGTAGGGGTTAGTGGTTGTCCATACCAGAAGCCGGTCTGACGGCGCCGCGCCCGCCTGGGCCGCACGCTCGCGGTACATGTCCAGTGTCCAGGGCGGCCGGACTGTGCCCTGGGGCTCGTAGTTCAGGTCATCCACCAGAAAGAGCGTATAGACGCGCCTGTAGGTGCCGCCCGCCCCGGCGTTGTCCAGCACGAACTCCACCCGCACCGGGCCCGGTTCGGTGAGAGTCACCTCGCCCATCTTCATCCATATGCTGGGGATATTGCCGGCGTGGTGGTACACAAACTGCTCTTGGCCACCAACGCTGACCTTGCCAAACCATGGCGCCGTGTAGTTGAGGTTGGTGGAGTTAGAGAGAACCCACATCGCGTACCGGCCCGGATGCTTGACGGACACCTCCGTCGCCACGGTCCCGCTGGGGCTGCCGTAGCTGGCAAAGAGGCAGCCCTGATCGTAGGTCCAGCCACCGTAGCTTGCGGGACGGTCCGGCGCGGTCAGGTCGGGGATGTTGCCGGCGATGTCATGCCAGACATAATGATAGGGGAGAGGGGTCGTCTGGACATCCGCCAGAAGCGTCTGCTGCTGGCGCCGGGCCCGCACCGGATTGGCCACCATGTTCCACGTCTCATCGAAGACGACCTGACGCTCGGGGGCACGGTAGTCCGGAAGCCCTTCACGCGTTTCAGGATAGTCCCTGGCTGCCAGTGCCGACACCGTCTGCTGCCAGAAGCGTCGGCTCAGTGCAAACAGCTCCGGTCTGGCCAGCCGGTCTTCCCAGGACAGGGGGCGCACCTGCCACCACTGCCAGGTCTCACGCTCTGCCGTGGCCAGGGGAACGGTCCACGTCCGCTGAACGCCGTCGGCCTCCCTGGCGTCCCGCATAGCCTGGAGCTGTTCGCTTGTTGGTGGTGAGGCCCACAGCTCCTCGGTCAAGTACAGGCAGTCCATCTGCCGCAGGTCATAGTGTCCTCCACCGTGCCACCAGCGCGTGACATGACTGAGCTTGACCACATAGTCACCGGCGGCCAGGTCCATGATGAACCCATGCCATGCCGGCCCGGCCTCGGGTGGTGGCTCGGCGTAGACCTCCTCAGCCTGGTGAACAGGGCCAAGATGCTCCTCTCCTGCCCGGTACACACGCAGGGCGGTTACCGCCCTGGCGTCAGGGCGCCCCAGGTAGCGTACCCAGAGGCGGTAGGTGCTGCTCCTGGGCACATGCAGCGGGATACTCAGTGTTGGACCGGCGTCCGTGGCCGCACTGACGGCGCACTCACCTTGTACCTGCCAGCCGTTGAGTTGCTCAGGGGTGGCCAGCTCAAAGTCCAGCAGGACCCGTTGCAGGTCCCTGGGGGCGGCGAGGGCCTCCCTGGGGAGCAGCTTCTGGGGGCCCAGACCCTGGCTGCGAAGAAATTCGTGGAAGCGCACGATCGTTGGCGCGTCCCGCCCCATGTGCCACAGCGTCATACCCAGCGAGTAGCGGGCCCCGAGTGGCTCATCCACGACCGGTGGGGCCGCTTCGGCCGGGGCCCAGATAGCCAGGACGAGTGCTGTCAGCAGAGCTCTCGTGGTCAACCCGAATCGCCCTCCTGATCGGCGTACTATGGTCTGCTTTCCACGGGGCCATTTCCAGCAATACTCAGGCTATCCCTGCCGACCGCCCGCGCCAGAGGGAACCGGAACCAGTCCGGGGAACCTGCGGCGGCGGTGAACCAGCAATGTGGAGCCGGCCGCACCCAAACCGTGCTCTTGGAGAAGACCGATGGACTTACGCGATGGCTGGCAGCTGCAGACGTCCTACCTCGCAGGGTGGGACGGGGCCGCGCTTTCGTTACCTGGGGCCGAAGTGACGGGCTGGCATGAGACCGTCGTCCCGCGCACCGTGCTGTGCAGCCTAGTCCATGACGGCACCTACCCTGACCCGCGCTTCTGGCCCAACGCCATGCGCATCCCCGACTCCTCGGATGAGTTCAATGCCACCCATAGCCTGGCTCAGTTCAGCCACCTTCCCGACGAGCATAACCCCTGGCGCGATCCCTGGTGGTACCGCATCGAGTTTGCTAGCCCCGAACTGGCTGCGGATCAGCGGCTCTGGCTGACGCTGAACTGCCTCAACTACCGCGCCGACGTGTGGCTCAACGGCCAGCTCCTGGCCGACCGCGAGCAGGTTGTCGGCATGTTCCGGCGCTTCCGACTGGAAGTGACCGAGGCTGTGCGTCCCGGCCCCAACGCCCTGGCGATCCTGGTATACCCCGTGGACCATCCGGGTACTCCGGATACACAACTCGAGGTGTTTGGCCCTGTCCGGGAATTCCACAAGGACATCTGCAACGATGTCACCGAGGTCATGACCATCGGCTACGACTGTTTCCCCACCGTGCCCGACCGCAACATGGGGCTGGTGCAGGAGGTGACCCTCGATGTCACCGGCCCGGTGGACATCCGCCACCCCTTCGTGCGGGCCGACCTGGACCTGCCAGACCTGAACCCGGCGCGGCTGACAGTCTCGGCGGAGTTGGTCAATGCCTCGTCGCGGGCTGTCCGTGGCACGCTGGAGGGCACGGTCACCGACCCCGAAGGCCAGGTGGTCGCGCGGTTCGCGCGACCGGTGACACTGCTTAGCCACGAGACGCAGCTCATCACCGTGACGCCGAACGACGCGGCGGAGCTATCTCTGGCCAACCCGCGGCTGTGGTGGCCCAACACCTACGGGGAGCAGCCGCTGTATCACTTGGAGCTGTCTTTCGCCCACCGGCGTCTGGAGACCCCGCCCACGAGAGTGGAGACAACCTTCGGCATCCGGCGGCTGGACCGGGAGCTGTATGAACTGGACGGCGCCCACGGCTTCCGGCTGTACGTCAACGGGCAGCGCATCTTCCAGCGCGGCGGCTACATCCAGCCGGAGATGATGTTCGACTGGGACCGTGCGCGCGCGGAGGCCGAAATCCGCTATCTCGCCCACGCCCACCTCAACTACGTGGCTTTCGAAGATATCCCCAATCCGCCCGACTGGTTCCTGGACCTGTGTGACCAGTATGGCCTCATGTTCTGGACCTGCTTCTATGACTGCTACTGGCTGCAATACAACCGCCCCTGGGACGTGGACCTTCAGGTGCTGGAGGACGCGACGGTGGACATCGCCAGGCGCTACCGCAACCATCCGTCGGTGGTGGTCCACATGGCCCAGAACGAGGGCGAGACGCGCCAGGATGTCTATGAGATGTGGCGCCGCACGGTCCTGGCCCATGACGATACGCGCTTCCTGATCCCCTCGGGTTCCTTCCCGGACTACCGCACAGACATCCCTGACTGGTTTGCGCGAGAGTTACCGGCGGGCTGCAATGACTACATGCCCAAGACCTACGGCTGGCAACTCCCGTGGGTCTACTATGACTTTGTGCGCCACCAGCGCAACTGGATGTTCATGATCGAAAGCGGCGCGGCATCGGTGCCGCCGGTGGAAAGCCTTCTCACCTTCATGCCGCACCTCCGCGACCTGCCGCCCAACGACGGCGCTAACCCGCGCTATCCGCTCGACGAGGCCTGGGCCCACTACGGCGCCAACTCCTATTACGAGTGGTTCGATCGCGGCCTGCGGTTGCTCTATGGTGAGCCGCGGGACTTGCGCGACTATGTGTGGAAGGCACACCTGACCACCTACGACCAGCACCGGGCCTTCTTTGAGGCTGTGCACCACCGCATGTGGGAAATCACCAGCGGCTTCGGTGAATGGAAGCTCAACAGCGCCTTCCCCGACATCCAGTGGCAGATCCACGACTGGTTCCTGCGCCCCATGCCCAGCATGTTCGCCATTCGCAAGGCGTGCGCTCGCTTCGCGGTCCAGCTCTGCCCGCTCGACGGCATGGTGTCGGTGGTCAACAACACCTTCACCGATGCCGCGGGGCTTGAGGTCCAGGCGGTCGTCTACGACCTGTCCCTGCGTGTCCTGCACGACCAGCAAGGCCCGGTGGACGCTCCGGCCAACAGCTACACCGACGCCTTCGTCATCCCTCAGCCCATATCGGTGCAGGAGGCGGCGGTGTACTTCGTCAAGCTGGTGCTGCGCGATGCCGGGGGAGAGGTGTTGGCGGACAACTTCTACTGGCTCTCGCCGCGCTTGGACGACTATGACATCGCCTTCCGCGGCGACTTGCACCAGTTCCCCGCCGACAAGCCCCTGGCGGTACCCCGCGATACGCCGTGTCTGCGGGAGTTGGAGGACCTGCCAACGGTGGAGATTGCGGTCGCCTCACCCCCCAACCCCCTCTCCACAGGGTGGAGCGGGGGAGCAAGGGCGGGGGGGACCTGCCAGGTCGCCCTCACCAACCCTACCGACCACCTGGCCTTCTTCCTGAAGCTGCGCTTGCTCGATGCAGCAGGTCAGGAGGTGCTTCCGGTGTACTGGGAGGACAACTACTTCTCACTGCTGCCAGGGGAGTGCAAGACCGTTGCCGCCGCGCACAGTGGCGCCGGGCCTGGCCTGCGGGTGGAAGTCGAGGGCTGGAATGTGCCGGTTACCCTCGCGGAGGTGCAGTAGCCAGTGACTACCCAACCAGCACTGCTGGAGATTGTGCCTACCGTCTTTCTCACCGGCACCGATGATCACCTCTGGCAGGTCGTGCGCGTGACTGTCGCCAATCCGGGGCCCCCTTGCAGCGCCGCCCTGCTTGTGCGCGGAGGGGTCGCCGATGCCGACGTGGACCTCGGCGTCCTGCCTGCGGGCCGATCGGCGCATGAGGCCAGCATCCCGGCCATCGGCCTCCCAGCCGACCTGACCTTCGTGCTGCGGGCGGGTGGGGCGGTCACCAGCCAGAAGACAGTCGCGTGGCAGCCGCCCCGGCGCTGGCGAGTGCATGTGGTTCAGCACTCACACCACGACGTAGGCTACACCAACCTCGCTTCAGCCGTGCTGCGTGAGCATGTCTCCTTCCTGGACGACGCTATCGGTATGGCGGAGGCGACTGTGGACTTCCCCGAGGCGGCACGGTTTCGCCTGGTCATCGAGCAGGCCTGGTCGCTGTGGGAGTTCCTCCGTCGCGCACCGGAGGAACGGGTGGCGCGCATGGGCGACTTGCTACGCACCGGCCAGATCGAGCTCACAGCGCTGTTCGGTAACATGACCAGTGAGCTCTGTGGTCCCGAGGAGCTGGTGCGGGCTCTCTATCCCTCTCAGCGCATTGCTCGTCGTTTCGGCTTCCGGATCACCACGGCCGAGCACAACGACATCCCCGGCCTTTCCTGGGGTCTGGCTCAGGTGCTCACGGAGGCGGGCATCGAGTTCTTTGCCCCCGGTCTCCCTCGCTACTGGAACTGGTGCGACCCGCCCATGCAGTCCTTCTGGGACGATGGCGCGCTCTTCCCGCGAGGCCGCCCGGGAGGCTTCTGGTGGGAAGCCCCCTCCGGACGGCGCGTGCTGCTGTGGGAGTCGGCCTTCGGCGCCGGCGGCAACGTCCACCCCAGCCTGCCGGGTCTCGCCGAGCGGCTCCAGGAGCTGGCTGACACCGGCTACCCCTACGAGACCGTCTACTGGCCCGTGCGCGGTGGGGCGCGCGACAACTCGCCCTACATCGTGGACTACTGCCATACCGTCCGCGAGTGGAACGCACGCTGGGCCTACCCCCGGCTCTCTGTCAGCACCAACGACCGCTTCTACCAGGACCTGCGCGAGGAGCTTCCCCCGGACCTTCCGGTGTTCCGGGGCGAGTTGCCCGGTCAGGACTACCCCGTGGGTGCCATGTCCACGGCAGCGGCAACGGGTGTGAACCGCGCCAATCATGCCCGGCTGCTGGTGGCTGAGCAACTGTCAACGGTGGCGGCGGCGACTACCGACCTGCCTGCGGCGACGGAGGCCCTGGACGAAGCTTATGAGGACGTGCTCTGGTACGACGAACACACCTGGGGCCATCACTTCCCCGCAGGACCAGCGGCCGAGGCCTCCGAGTGCGAGAAACAGGTCCACGCTTACCGAGCCGCCGCGGTGACGCACGATGTCATCAGCCGTTACCTGGCCCGCGTCGCCGACCACATCGAGCTTCTGACGGACGGCTTCTGCCTGGTGGTCTACAACCCTTTGCCTCACCCACGGACCGCGGCAGTCTCCACGCCGTTGCGGGAACTGGAGAACTGCGGCAGCACCATGCATCGCCGCGTAGACCCCGACGATCCGGATGCGGGGCCGGTTCTGCAGGGCGTGGCGCTGACCGACCGCTGGCACCGCTACCCGCCGGCGGAGGTGCTGCGTGGCCACTTCGACCTGCTCGACGCGGAGACAGGTGAGGCAGTGCCCTTCCAGATCGTGGAATTGGCCTCGCCGCATGACCCCATGCCATACGCGCCGCAGAGATACGGTCTGGCGCAGGGGGGCAAGCGCCTGGGCATTTTTGAGACACCCTCGGGGGTGGGCCGAGACCTGCACTTTGTGGCCCGCGACCTGCCAGCCGGCGGTTACCGCACCTACCTGCTGAAGCCCTGGTCCCAGCCGCGTCCGGAGACGGTGGCCGGGGGCAAGCCCGGTGCTCTGGTCATCGAGAATGAGTACTACCGGGTCGAGGCTGATCCCGACACGGGCCGCGTGGTCAGCATCGTGGACCGCGAGGCCGACCGGGAGCTGCTGGATGCCGGGGCGCCCCACGGCCTGGGCGAGCTGGTCGTGCGCGACCCGGAGGGGCTTCTGCCTGCCGAGGCGCCCGTGTTCTGCACGCTCAGCGCCGATGGCCCCGTCTACCGCGGCCTCAGCTTCACCACCTCCGCGCCGGGGCACCCGCAGATCCATTGGACGCTGGGTCTCCATGCCGGGGTGAAGCGGCTGGATCTTGCGTGTCGCGTACTCAAGGACCCGACACCGTTGCTGGAGACCTATCTGGCGTTCCCCTTCCGTCTGGAGACCCCAGACTGGCGGTATGAGAGCGTGCTGGCCGTGGTGGAACCCATCCGCGACTTCCTCCCCGCCGCTTACTGGGACGCGGTGACCGTACAGAACTGGGTTTGCCTCAGTGATGGCGCCTGGAGTGTGCTGTGGTCCAGCCTGGAGGCTCCGGTCGTCTCGCTGGGGGAATTGCACCCTGGCTACACGTCGCCTGCTCACAGTTGCCGCGTACCGGAGCGTGCTCACCACGAGCCCGCAACTGCCGACATCCTGGCGCGTGGCTGGCTCTATTCGCTGCTCTTTGCCAACAACTTCGGCACGAACTTCGCGGTCTCGCAGTCCGGCACAGCGCTCTTCCGCTACAGCCTGACCACGGCGCCGGGCAGTCTCAGCGACGCCGAGGCCACTCGGCTGGGTTGGGAGGCCGTCACACCCTGTGAGACCATCTTCGCCGAGCGTCGCCGTCCGGGGCATCTGCCCCTGAGCGGCAGCCTGCTCAGAGTCACCGGCGACTACCTGGCACTGCTGACCTGTAAGCTGGCGGATGATCGTCGTGGGCTGATCCTGCGGCTGTGGAACCCGGCGCCGGAGCCCGCCCGGGGCCGGGTCGCGGTCGGCCTCGGCCCTGTCGCCGAGGTGCGGCTGACGTCGGTCGTCGAGCAGGACGATGCGACCCTGCCTGGCGGCGCGCGCCTGGTGGACCGGGGTGAGGGAGGGTTTGAGGTCGAGGTCCAGCCTCGCTGCCTGGCCACGGTGCGGCTGATCCTCAGAGCCGAATAGCTGCGGAGCGAGAGCAGGCCGTTGCGGAAGGCCATGGGCGAGGCCGGGGCGAAGCACCTCCTGTGACTGTTGTGGCACTGAGACTGACCGCTTCACGGGAGGAAGACCCATGCGCATGAGTCGCCTTGCCGCCTGGTGTCTGGCGGCGACTGCATTCACAGGAGGATACGTCATGCCTGCTGCCGCCCAGGACAAGGTGCGCTTCCAGCAGGACCGCTTCGCCATCGGCTTCTGGGTAGACCCGCCGGCTGACGAGAATATGGCGCGGTACTACCATGACATCGCTGTGGCCAACTTCACGCTGGTCATCGGCGGCTTCGGCGCCACCACGCCAGAGACCGTCCAGCAACAGCTTCGGCTCTGTGAGAAGTACAACCTGCGGGCGATCGTGTCGCGGGCGGGGCTGCCTCCGGCGGAGCTGCCCGAAGGCCCGGCCTGCTGGGGCTACATGATCCGCGACGAGCCGGGGGCGGCTGACTTCCCCGGCCTGCGGACGGCTGTGGACGAGATCCGCGCTGCGCGTCCCGGGCGCTTCGGGTATATCAACCTCTTCCCCAACTACGCGCCGGCCTGGGCCCTGGGGACGGCCACCTATGACGAGCACGTCCGGCGCTTCGCCGATGAAGTGGACACCGACGTACTGTCCATGGACCACTACCCGATGATGCAGCCGGGGGCCGACAGCCGGGACGCCTACTGCGCCAACCTGGAGGTCATGCGCCGAGAGTCTGTTCGCAAGGGTGTGCCGCACTGGAACTTCTTCAACACCATGCCTTTCGGCCCGCACTTTGACCCCACCGAACACAGCATCCGCTGGCAGATGATGACCTCCATCGCCTATGGATCCAAGGGCCTGCTCTACTTCTGCTACTGGACCCCTCGCGGTGGCGAGTTCCCGAAGGGTGGGGCAATCATCACCGCCGAGGGCCGCAAGACCCGCCATTACGAGCAGGCCAGGCGTCTGAATGCTGCCGTGAAGGCCATGGGCCCTGCCCTGATGCAGCTTACCAGCACTGGAGTCGTGCGGGTGAAACCGGACGAGGGGAAGACCGAGGCCCTGCAGCAGACGCCCTTCCGCGTCCTGGACGGTGGCACTCACGGCGACTACCTGGTTGGCATGTTCCGCCACGCCGACGGCCGTCGCGCTGTTATGCTGACGAACTACGATTACCTTTACACCTCCTGGCCCACGGTGGAGTTCGACGTGGATCCTGCCAGCGTGCGCGAGGTTTGCCAGGAGACGGGGCGTGAGGTCCCGGTCCTGGATGACAGTCCAGCCATGGACGGTCTCCAGCTCTCGTTGGATGCCGGTGGGGGACGGCTGTTCCTACTGCCTGCCCGCTAGTCGGACGTATGGCTTCGTGAGGTGACGTGATGCGTCGTCTGTCCCTGTTGGCACTCCTGTTGGTCACCATCGTTTGTTCTCAGGCCGACTACTGCCCGCCAGACTCCCCGCAGTCCGGCGGCATGCGGGACATCATGCTGGCCTACATGGGCCGCGATGCCTGGAAGCAGGCGGCCTTCCTGCCCTACGTGGCCTACCTCGACAAGCAGCAGGGCGGCAAGCCGGTGGACTGGTTCTACGACTCGTGGCTCTTCCTGATGTTCGGCGGGGCGCCCTCGGGCGGGTCCTACGCCTTTGGCTCGGCGACCAAGGCCGACTGGGACTTCTACTTCGACCTGCTCTTCGCGCCGGACCAGAACCTGGCGGCGCTGAACGCCTGCGTCGAGGAAGTGGGCCGGCAGCTTGGCGACACTGACCAGGTCTGCCCGGTTATCATCATGATCCCTCACCTGGCGCCGACCATGAGGGATTTCGGCGATGTGGACGGCGACGGCCAGCCCGAGGACTGCTCCCGGGACGCGGACCGCCTGAAGGCCTTCCGCTGGGCTGTGGACACGGTGCTGGCGCGCTGGAGGCCAGAAGCCTACCCGCATCTCAGATTCTGGGGCTTCTACTGGATGAACGAGGGGGTCTACGGCGAGGACGAACAGGTTTGCAAGGACACGGCTGCCTACTGCCACAGCAAAGGCTACGGCCTGCACTGGATCCCGTGGTTCCGTGCCGGCGGTTTCGACCGCTGGCGCGACCTGGGTTTCGACTTCGTCGTCATGCAGCCGAACTACGCCTTCATGAAGAACCCCGCTGGCGTGGTTGTGCCCGATGAGGGGCGGCTGACTCACAACGCCAATCTCAGCCGCGACCACGGTCTGGGTGTGGAGATGGAGCTGGACACCAACACTGAGGTCAGCCCCGGCAAGCGGCTGAACCTGCAGTTGTACCTGAACCACGGCGTAGACGAGCTGGATGGGTACATGAATGGCGCGGTCCGGGCGTATTACCAGGCCGAGGACTTCATCGCCAGGCTCTACCACAGCGACCTGCGCGACGCTAACCGGCTCTATGACGACCTATACCGTTTCCACAAGGGCACTTACCAGCGGCGCGTCGTCTCGCTGTGCGAGGGTGCGCCCTGTACGCTGAACGGTCAGCCGGCGCCAAAGCTGACCGATGGCGTGTGGCTGACCCGGGGCGAGCGGCCGGAACGAGTGATGACTGCCAAGAGCCCGGCCGTCATCGAACTGGACCTCGGCCCCGGACAGATTGTGGGCGATGTGCGGGTGCATGTCGCCGCACGCGACGGGGGGCAGCCCTCTCGCCCGCTCGCCGTCCAGGTGGAGACGAGCGGTGGCGATGGTGCGTATGCCCGCGTGTCTGAAGCTGCGTGCCCGGAACTGGTTTCGCGCGCGGGGTGGAGTCAGGGGTTTGTTCTGGTTACCTGCAAACCACACTTCGCGCGGGCGGTGCGCATCACGCTGACGGCCCCGGAGGGGGCCGAGGTGGGGGTTGACGAGGTGGTCATGTTCCCGGCTCCGCACCTCCTGTGGGGGGCGCCCGGAGAGGTCACGGGTGAGCCCGTGGGAGTTCCGGCAGTAGAGGCGGTGACGCTGCTGACTGACGGCAAGCTCGCCGCGGGCGCAGACCAGCCCGGTACTTTGCGGTTCGCCGACAATGGTGGGAGCGCGACGCTGCATCTGAACGAAGCGTGGGTCCTGCAGCAAGCCCGGGTGCATGTGAGCTGGACGCCTGACGCGGGCGCGCCTCGCTGTCGCGTCAGTGCCCTGGCAGGCGACGATGTCGCTTACGAGAGCGCGTGGGCGGAGGCGGCGGGCGAGGGTTCCGCCTGGCTGGAGCTGCCGCTTGCGTCCGCCCGTGCTGACACGGTGCGCTTTGAGTTCTCCGGCGGTCGTGGTGTAGGCTGGGATGAGACACAGGTGACCCCCACCCCCAATCTGGCCCAGGGCAAGCCCTACACCATTGCGCCGGATAATGAGCGGACGTATGACGACACGGGCGGCCGAGAGCTGACCGATGGTCTGCTCACCGAGACCGGTTTCAGCGATGGGCGCACCGTGGGTTGGTTTGGTGAGGGCGTGACCGTCACGATGGACCTCGGCCGAGAGCAGGAGCCCGAGGCCGTGCGGGTCTTCACCCAGGGAGGTGACTATGCCGCGGTGCGGTTTCCGGCCACCTACCAGGTCTTTGGGTCGGTTGATGGTGCAGACTGGCGGCTGCTGGCCGGTGGCAGGCCTGAGACGGAGACCGTCTTTCGCCAGCCGGTGGGCGACGTGGTCAACGAGCTGGCCTGGTTGGGCCTGCGTCTCCCTGGGACGGCTGTGCGCTACCTGCGCCTGGTGTTTCCATCCAACGCCTGGCTGATGCTCAGTGAGATCGAGGCGCTCGTCAGGGGGCAGAACGTGGCCCTGGGGGCGTCCTACCACCTGGCGCCGAAGCCGAAGTCCGAGGCCAAGTACGCCGACGACGGCATTCGCCTGACTGATGGCGACACTTCGCGGCCGGCCGACGGCTGGAACAAGGTGGTGGGCTGGAGCGAGGCCACGCCGGAGGTCGTGGTTGACCTGCTGGCGCCGGCCCGTGTGTCGCTGGTACGAGCGCACGTCCTGGGCGGTGGCAACGGCGGGGTGTGGTACCCCACGAGCGTAGCGGTCAGTACCTCCGAGGACGGCACGACCTGGAGCGATGAGGTGGCGGTCTCGCCATCACTCCCGGAGGCCGGCAGAGAATCGCTCGTGGCCTTCGTGGACGTCGAGATGTCCCCGCGAATGGCGCGCTACGTCCGGCTGCGTCTGGAGCGCAAGGGCTGGGCAATGCTGGACGAGGTGCAGGTATACGACACGACGAGGTGAGCCGATTGCGTCCAGACCAGGCGCTGATTCTGCTGGGTGTGCTTGCCGGTGCGGCATGCGCCTGGGCGCAGACACCAGCGGCCTCACCGTTTCCGGCACCTGGCGAGTGGCCGTGTTACCGGCGCGATGGCACCCAACAGGCCCACAGTCCCTTGCGTGGTGCCCTCAGGGTCCCGGCGGTACGATGGCAGGCTTTCGTCGGGGCCACCGAGACGCTGCTGGAGTTGGCGCCGGGCACAGCCGCTAGGGCGGAAAGCACCGGCAGTAAGCCTGATCCATCTCATCCGCGCTGGGGCCTGGCCGCACCCCTCGGCGAGATCGCCGGCAAGCAGCAGCGTTGGGAGCCGAACTCACAGGTCACCTATGCCGACGTTCTGCCCGACACGCCGGGGCTGGAGAAGATCGAGTTCGAGAGCGGCTTCAACAAGCCGACGGTCAATGGGCAGTGGCAGGACGCCGTCGGCTGGTGCCATGCCTGGCGCGACGGGCAGTGGCGGCAGGTCTGGCAATGTGACACCATCCGCATGCTTTTCAGTGCCCTCCCCATTGTCGGCGACTTCGACGCCGATGGCGAACCGGAGATCGCCCTGCTACCCTGGCAGGAACTGCTGATCCTCAACGCCCGCACCGGCGAGGTGGAGGATCGCTGTCCCTTCACGTCGGGGCGCAGCTACGGTCACTTCAGCGTCTGGGACCTCGATGGCGACGGCCACAGTGAGTTCCTGGTGCAGTCGGACTTCGCCAAGCATGTTGAGGTGCTCGGCTATCGAGACGGCAAGCTCTCCCTGTTTTGGCAGCGGGAGATCGAGCTCGACATCTCCAACCCCCAGAAGATCCTGCGCGTGCACCCGCGACCGGTGGCCGACGTGGACGGCGATGGCCGGCTAGAGGTAATGGTCAACGCATACAATGACACCGGCGACAAACGTTGGTGGCTGACCATACACGACGGCATGACGGGCGCCGTGAAGGCTGAACTTCCGGACACCGTGCTGCAGGGCGTGGCCGACGTGGACGGCGACGGTGTCACCGGACTCCTGACGGTCCACGCCACGGCTCAGGGCTTACCCTCCTGGAGCACCATACAGATGCTAGGTATGGGCACAGGCCAGCCGCGTGTGGTCTGGCAGCGCACCAACGCCGCCTGGGAGACCTGGGACCCGGTCCCCCCGTTGAATGTCAACACCGGCGCGACCCTCGGGCGGCGCGATGTGATGGTGCGAGCGGACGGCGGGAGCGCCCTCGCGGTCATCCGCGAGCCGGCGCCTGGCGACCGGGTCCGGCTGTCGGTGTGCCGGTGGCAGAATGGCCGCTTTCGCACTATGACAGCCGCTGAGGGCGCCGGGCTCGCGGCAGTGGGTCTCGATGCCGCCGGAGCCCTCCTCGCGCGTACGGTTGCAGACGAGGCCGGGGCGGTGCGCGCGAGAGGCGCCCGGGTCGTGGCGACTGCGACTCGCCAGGTCGCCGGCGCCGCCGGTGTTGTCGCCGTAGCCCACGACGCCAGCCTGGCCCGGCCCGTCATCGCCGTCCAGGGCTACGGCGAGGAGATAGTGCTGCTGCAGGCCCCTGCGGGTGACGCCCCACCGCGCCGTCTGATGGCGGTTGCCGGTCGGGGACAGGCGACGGACTGGCCCAGCGCGACGCCGGGGCCCGTGATGGCTGACCTGGCCGGTGATGGCCGCCGACAGCTTATCTACGCCGCTGCCGCGCCCTCGGGAGCAGCCCGGCTGGTGGCCCGTCAGGTGACGGGCGAGGAAGTATGGCACACAGATTTCCCCGAGATCCCCGGCGGGCTGCCCCACTGGAACACCGGCGGCCTCATCCTCTGGCAGGTTGGGCACTTCACCGACCGGAAGCGTCTCGACGTGGCCCTCACCCTCCGTCGCTCCATGATGCATAGCGAGGAGACAGCCCTGCTGTCTGGAGTGGACGGCCAGGTCATCTGGCGGCGCGACCGCCAGATCAGCAACCGTGGCGTCGGTGGCACCCCGTTTGCCATCGCCGACTTCGACGGCGACGGGCTGGACGACATCGCCTCCCTGCACCCCAGCATCCTCTACATCATGAGGGGCGCCACAGGTGTTGACATCATCGCTCGCGACGCGCTCTGGGATGAGGTTCCGGCTAAGCCGGTCTACTGGGGCCTTCCGGTCGCGCTGCAGCTTCAGGGGCAGCCGCACATCTTCTTTGGCACCGGGAACCGCTCAATGACGGGCCTCATCCGGGCCGACGGCGGCCTGGTGTGGTGGGATGCCCTCGACCACAGTCCCTGGACCCTGCCAGCCTTTGGTCGCTTTGACAAATCTGGGGCGCTGCAGGCCGTGGGATGGGCCTATTCCGACGGCCTGCGTTGCTATGATGCGGCAACAGGCCAGGTCCTGTGGCGGCTGCCTGTGCCGGAGCCCTCGGGTGTCTCAGGTCTGGCCTCCGGTGATGTGGATGGCGACGGCCGGGACGAGGTGGTTTGCGCGGCCGGCCTTCAGGTGCTATGCCTGAAGGTCCAGGACCGCGTCGGCCGCGTTGCCTGGAGCGTGCCGATGCCCTGCAATCTTGGACCACCCACACTGGCCGATGTGGACGGGGATGGCACGCTGTCCATCCTCGTCGCCGGTTCGGACGGAAAGGTGTACTGCCTGGGGTAGGACGGGCGTTGGCAGGTTCGGTGCCCGGCCCGCAAAGGGAGTGTGAAGACCATGCGTCAGCTTCTGTTGGCATGTGCAGCTTTGGTGTGGACTGCACCGCTCTGGGCCGTGCCCTCCACATGCCAGCAAGGGGGCATCTGGGTCCTGGAAAATGCCGCGTTGAGGGTCGAGGTGGATGCTGACCGGGCCGCGCTGTCAGTGCTGGACAAGGTCTCGGGCTATCTGTGGCGGGGCCCTGAGGCCGCGGCAGCCGTCACCGAGACCCTCAAGATTCTCCCGGTGACGGGCACGCGCCTCGGTCTGGCCGCCAATGCGCTGACCGAGGGCGAGCCACCCTCTGATGACAGGGACCTGTCGGCTACGGTCGAGCTACGCTGGAGCGACGAGGGCCTGCATCTCGCGGCGACAGTCACTGACCAGCAGCTCCATCTCCCCGCGCCCGATGAGGCCGAATGGTGGGAGAGAGACTCCGTCGAGTTCTGGATCGGCGCGGTTCAATACGCCGTGCGCGGCGGTGACTGGGGCGCGAACCTGTGGTGCTCACGTGGCCCGGTGGAGGGCGCCCGGTTGGCCTGGGAGCGCACCGGGTCGGGATACAAGGCAGAGGCGCACCTGCCGCCGACAGCCCTGCCCAGGTTGGCCCCCGGGACGCGCTTCCCCTTCGCCGTTGGAGTTAATGATAGCGATGGTGCGGGCCGCCTGCGACAGCTCTACTATCCCGGCGGCTGGCAGCACTCCAACACCGACACCTTTGTCACCGCCGTTCTGACCGGCTTGGACGGTCAGGTTCCCGCGACCCCGGCGACCAGGGAGCCTGTGCTCAAACCAGTGGGCGGCAAGGCCGCGGCCGGCACGATGTCCTTCGCCACCACGGTGCAGTCCGCCGGCCAGGACCTGCCGCTCACGGTCACGCTGGCCCTCCAAGGCGATGCGCCCGACCTGGTCATCACGCTGGACACTCCCAACCGTGACCAGCGTGTGGACACCTTCGGAGTCTTCCGGCCGTTGGTTCTGGACCGACCGGGTGGCCGCATCCTGTGCGCCGCCTACTGCAATGGCATTGGTGTGCGCACCGACGATATGACCTGGCGCGGGCGCACCTGGGGCACGCCCTGGGTGGACATGCCCTGGGTGGGCCTAACCGACGGTGAGATCGGCTACTTGCTTCAGTGGGACTTGCCCACTTCCTGCGACTACGGCCTGGCGCGGCTGGAAGCGGTGAAGGTGGGCGAGCAGACCTTGCTGGCACCGACGGCTCTGCACATGGCGGTCAAGTCGAAGTTCGCCCGTCCACGGACCTACCGCTACTCCTTCACCGCCACCGGCGGCCATGTCAGCATCTGCAAACGCTACCGGGCCTACCTCAAAGCTAACGGCATGCTGGTGACCCAGTACGAGAAGCTGAAGCGCAAGCCGCACCTGGCGCGACTGTTGGGAGCGCCGGATGTGTGGGGCCGGGCCGACCTGAAGTTCTGCCAGGAGGCCAAGGCGGCGGGCATTGACCGCATGCTTATCAACGGGCCGTCGTCGCGCGAGGACATGGAGAAGATCAAGGCCCTGGGATACCTCATCAGTGTCTACGACAACTACGAGGATGCCCATGAGGGCGACAGTGGGGTCTATGGCGACTTCGTGACCGAACGCGATGCCGTGATGAACGCCGATGGCAGCTTCATGACCGCCTGGCTAACTCACGATGATCCGCCCAAGCAGTTCATGAAGCGCTGCAGTGCGTTGTACGAGCGCCTGGCTCGCAAGTGGGTGCCGCGCGACCTGGCGCAGCACCCGTACAACGCCCGCTTCCTGGATGTGACCACCGCCACTGGTCTGCGCGACTGCTACCATCCCGACCATCCCCAGGACTTCACCCAGGACCGCCTGGATAACCGACGGTTGGCGAAGTACATCGGCGATGAGCTGGGGCTGGTGCTCGGCGGTGAGCATGGCCGCTGGTGGGGCGCGGATATCTACAACTACTGGGAGGGCATGCAAAGCGGCGGGTTCTACTCATGGCCGGCGGGCTATGTGGGGGAGAACATCCCCCAGAAACGCGAAGAAATCGGCAAGGAGTACCTAGAGTGGGGTCTGGGCGAGGCCAACCGCTATCCGCTGTGGGAGTTGGTCTTCCATGACTGCGTGGTCTCGACTTGGTACTGGGGTGACAGCACCGGCCACCTGCGGATCGCTGCGCCCGACCTGGGGCACAAGCAGGATGCCTTCAACATTCTCTACGGCACGGTCCCGCTGTACTGGGTGAACCAGCCCTACAGCTACAACTGGAGCGACCCGCAGTTGCGCGAGCGCCTCCTGGACAGCTACCGCATCACCTGCAAGCCCCATGAGATCATCGGCTTCCAGGAGATGACCGGGCACCGCTTCATTACCGAGGACCGCGCGGTCCAGAAATCCGCCTTCGCCGACGGGACGCTGGTGTGGGTGAACTTTGGCGAGAAGCCATACGCCCTGACGGTGCCGTCCACCGTTGGCAGGAGTGCTCCCCCGAGCGCGACCGTCGTGCTTCCCCAATATGGCTTCTACCTCAAGGGCCCGAAGCTCGAGCAGTACCGCATCCTCCAGCCCGGTGGCGACGGCCAGAAGACCGCCACCATCATCCGCACGCCCGGCTATCTCCATGTCGAGGGCAACATCCCCGGGCTGGTCGAGACCAGCAACGGCGGCGCGGTGACGCTACGCACCGAGGGTAAGGGTCTCATCCGTGTCAACGCGGCGGAGGGGGTCGAGTGGGTAAAGTTGCAGGCTGCACGGCTGTACCCTGAGGCGGGGGAGGGGGAGTGGTGGACGATCCCCGTCGGTGCCGCGGGGACGTCTGAGGCGCTGGAAGACAGGGTCTCGCAGCAAGGCGGCGTACTGGGGTTCGCGCTCGCACGATGCCGGCAATGGTTGCTGGCCGGCCCCGCCGCGCTCGCCAGCCGCGCCGAGTTGGCAGTACTCGATGTCCAGCCCGTCCCTCGCCCGCCGGTTCGCCAGGGCGAACCCCTCGCCATCGCGGCCAGTCTGCGCAACTACGGGGGCAGAACTGCCACGAACGTCAAGGTCACGGTCAAGGACGGCCGGGGGCCCGGCGCCAGTGTCATGGCTACCAACTGGGTCACGCTGAAGCCCTATGAGACGCGACGAGTGGACCTCAAGCTCGACACGACCCGTCGTGACGGTCCGCTGGCCCTGGTGGTGACGGTAGACAGCGACGCGCGTTTCACCGAGATTACCGAGGGCGATAACCAGCGCAGAGCAACGGTGACCATCATCCCCGACTGGAGTCGCTGGGACAGCCACCTCGACCTACAGGTGACCGCCGAGGGGCCCGGCGGAGACAGCCCACTCGTGAGATGCTCACTCGACGTGGCCGCCCATCCCGCCAGTCCCAGGGTACTGGTCGGCGAGATGTCCGTGCCGGCCCAGGTAGTCTCCGGGGAGGCCGGAGCCGAGCTCGTGTTCCTGTGGCCCGGCCCTCTGTCGCCCGGTAGCCCCCAGCCCTGCCGGCTCTACCTCGATAGCCGGGACCGCCACGAGCCTCGCGGCGGACCGCACTGGGACGCGGCGGGAAGCAGGTATGTGGGGCCGCTCTATCAGGTGAAGTTCGAGCAAGGGGCCATCACCGGCGTCACCCTGGGCGACCTTCCGATCTTGTCCTACCTCCAGACCTCCTCCGGTGACACCGGCTGGGTCATTGAGCAGAGCGACGACTACGAGTTGACGGTCATCGCCGATGGCGCGGTCTGCACGATCATCGAGGTGAAGAAGAACCTGCCCAAGGGACATTCGTACCACAAACGCTACGAGTTCTTCGACGACTTCTTCACCGTGACCACGCTCTCCCCGGAGCGCTACGGCACCATGAGCCGGGCCTACTATGTCGCCACAGGGCAGATCCAGGACGACAAGGGCAACAGGGCGACCATTGACGGCCGCGGCGACGCCGAGGACTTCTCGGGACGGAACTCGTCACCCAGGTGGTACGCTACGTGGGACCAGGCTGGCAACTGGGCCCTGAATGCGGTGGCGATGACGCCCCACGAAAACCTGGGATACTGGGACTCCAGCGGCATGGCGGGGGTGGGCTTCACGACCGGCGACCCGGCGCCAGCGACGGTGGCCTATTTCCTGCACCGCGGCGGCGGCCCAGGCTTTGACCCGCTCAAGCAAGCCGAAGCCGACTACCAGCGTGCCCATACCAGGGGGACAGTGACGAGGTAGGTGAGTCCAGCAATGCGAGGCACGTTTGTGGCCGTGCTGTTTGTGGGAAGGGTCGCGCTCGCCGCCGAACTGCCGCTCGGCGTCCGCACCATGGACTTCTTCGGCTATCGCGACTGTCCCGCTATCGAGAATGCCGAGACGCGGGTCATCCTCTGCCCACAGCGCGGCGGCATGGTCCTGGCCTACGCCTGGCAGGGCAAGGAGGCCATTCCGCTGCTGCCGGGGCAGGAGGGCTGGACCTGGAAGCCTGGCGACCGGGTTACCATTGACCCATACGGTGGCAGGTTCGATATCGGGCCGGAGTACATGGTCCCGCCACGCCCGGCTCTGTTCTACGGCCCATGGCAGTGGGAAGCCACCGGGGCGCGGGCGGTGCGCCTGACCAGTCCGCCCGACGAGACCACAGGCGTTCAGCTCATCCGTGACTTCCGCCTTGCCGCCACCGGCAGCCACCTGCGCTGCACCCAGACCATCCGCAACGTCTCGGACCGGGTGCAGCCCTGGTGCCACTGGAGCCGCACCTTCGGTCTAGGCGACGGCATTTGCGTCGTGCCGCTCAACCCCCAGAGCCGCTTCCCGAGGGGCTATGTCACCTATGGCCCCGGGTCGGTCATCAACTTCGCGCCCGAGCCCCATGCCAACGTCCGCGTGCGCGACGGCTGTCTGGAGATCCGGGGTAACCCGCCCTACCCGAAGTTCGGCCTGGACACCGAGGCTGGATGGCTGGCCTACGCCATGCCTAACGACATCCTCTTCGTGAAGCGCTTCCCGGTGTACCACAACCGCGTCTACAACGAGATCGCGGCCATAACGGTGTCCATCTTCTACTGGCCGCCGCAGGGCACTGACCCCGCAGGGACGACGATCCCCTTGCCCTTCTGTGAACTGGAGCCCATTGGCCCGCGCAGCGACGTCCGCCCGGGCAAGTCGGTGTCGTTCACCGAGGACTGGTGGCTATTGCCCTTTGCCTTTCCGCAGGACCGCGAGCTCGATCTGAATGCCCTGCGCGAGTGTGTCGCCGGCACGGCGCGCTAGCAGTGAGGTGACCCATGCGTACCGAATGGCTTGCCTTCGTGTATCTGCTTATAGCTACGGCGGCTGCGGCCGCAGAGTGGCGCGAAGTGCGGACGCCGCCGACGCGCCGCGAGCCGGCCCAGCTATACCAGTTCGTGCGTGGTCTGGACCCCTTGGACGATGCAACCCGATGGGTCGGCGCCAGCCATGACCAGAGCGCCAAATCCGCCGTGACCCAGGGCGAGGGTCGTCAGCCGGGGCAGGCCGCCCTGCGCGTCAGCTACGAGTTCACCGGACGCGACGGGCTGGAGTATGTGGACGTCCAGGGCAAGGTCCCTCTGCCTGACGACGCAACGGCCCTCGGTCTGTGGATGCGCGGGGGCGAGCAGGCGCTGCCCTGCCGCATCCGGGTGCTGGACGCCGGCGGGGAATGTTACCAGTACGACCTGGGCACGCTCGTGCCCGGTCAGTGGAGGCTCGGGATAACCCAGATCCAGGCCGGCCACCACTGGGGCGGCGATGGCAATGGGAGGCTCGATCTGCCGCTTGCATTGGTCTCCATCCTTTTCGATAAGCTGGGGAGCCCATACCAGGCCGTCGGCGAGGCCACGGTGGCGGAACTCGCCATTTACCGCCAGAGCCCCGAGCGTCTCATGCCCCACGGTCTGAAGGTCTCAGTGCCCGAGGACCGCGCATACCTGGTCTACGAGCCGGGCGAGCCCGTGCATCTGCAGGTCGCGGCTGACGCGGAGGTGCCGCTACCCGCACAGGTGACCGCGCGGCTGGTGGACCCGTTCGGCACCGTTGTGACCGAAAGCACGGTCTCGCTTGGTGCCGACAGCCCGACCCCCTTGACTCTGACCCCCCAGCCAGGGGCCTATGACCTGCAACTCCGCCTGGCTGGGCGCGAGGACGACCTCGATGCTCCCTGGGCAGACTTCCGCTTCGCCGTGCTGCCGCCATCCGCTCCGGGCGGCGACGACAGCCCCTACGGTGTCAGCACCCACTTCGGCCAGGGCTGGCCGCTGGAGATCATGCCGCTCATCGCCCGCGCCGGCATCACCTTCTACCGTGACGAGATCTCCTGGAATGCCGTCGAGCGCGAGAAGGACCAGCTTGCCATCCCGGACTTCTGTCGGCAGTACATCCGCCGGGGGACCGAGCTGGGCCTGCGACCACTCATCATCGCCGACTATGCCAATCAGCACTACGACGACTACGCCTTCCCCGTGTCCCCTGAGGCGCGCGCGGGCTTCGCGCGTTACGCAGGCTTTCTGTCGTCGGAGCTGAAGCCCGACCTGCGGCACCTCGAGGTCTGGAACGAGTGGTGCGGCGGCTGCGGCATGGGGGGAAAGCAGGGCCGCGCGGAGGACTACGGCCCGACCTATCTGCAGGCTGCGCGAGCCATTCGCGAGGCCAATCCCGAGGCGGTCGTCTGTGGCATCGGCGGGGAGTGGGGGAGCGACCCGTTGCCAGCCATGATGGCCGGGGGCGCGGGGGCAGCCATGGACGCCTTCTCCGTTCACCCATACCATTACCCGCAGCTTCCGGGACAGTGGCTGCGTGACCATCTGCGCCGGGCCAGCGACACGGCGCAACAAGCCGCCGGCAGACGGGTGCCGCTGTGGATCACCGAGATCGGCTGGCCGACGCACATGGGCAGCAATGCCAGCAGCTTCGTGCACCAGGCGCGGTCACTGGTGCGGACGATTGTCATCGCCCAGGCAGCGGGCACCGAGAAGCTCTTCTGGTATGATTTCAAGGATGATGGCGGCGAGTTGACCTACAACGAGCACAACTTCGGCCTGGTGCACCACCAGGACTTCACACTGGCCCCAAAGCCCGCTTACGTGGCCTATGCCCACCTGATCAGCCTGCTGAAGGGTCGCCGCCTCGTCACCCAGGGGGTCAGCGAGGGTGGCCTGTGGCGCACGGTCTACGAGGGTGGTGGCGGCAAAGTGACCGTTGCCTGGGCCGCTGAAGAGAGCCAGCGGTTCACGGTTCCCGTACCCCGCGGTGCGCGTGTGGAGGACATGTTCGGCCGCCCGGTCGCCACCGATGGCCGGCTGGAAGTGACGTGGAATCCGGTCTTCGTGGTGAGCAACTGAGACCTATCGCAGGCCCGCGTCATAGAACGCCAGGATAGTCTCCGGCGGGACTTCGGGCTGGAAGAGGTGGGCGGGGCCGAGGATGTAGCCCCCGCCTGCGCCGAGGGTTCGGCAGTAGCGCCGGACCTGGTCCTGGACCTCCTCGATGGACCCCAAAGGCAGCAGGTGCTGCATGTCCAGGCCGCCGTGGAAGCAGAGACGGTCACCATAGGCGGCCTTGAGGGCCTCCGGCTGCAGGTCGGCGCTGACGGGCTGCAGGGGATCGAGGATGTCTATCCCTAGCGCGATCAAGTCGGGGATGAACCCGGCCATGCTGCCGCAACTGTGGTACAGCGCCTTGCCGCCCAGGCTGTGGATGGTGGTCACCAGGTCGCGGATATAGGGCGCGACGAACTCGCGGAACATGGCGTGTGAGATCAGCGGGCCCGTCTGGTGCCCGAGGTCGGACAGGACCAGGTAGAGGTCAATGCGCCCGCCGGTGGCCTCGGCGGCACGGGTGTAGTCTTCCTGGTAGAAGTCCGTGAACTGGCGGCACAGCCAGTGCACCCACTCCGGCCGCTCGAGATGGTCCACAAACCAGTTCTCCCAGCCCCTCACCAGCCCTGGTCGCTGCCAAGTGTCGGCGAAGCCGTACAGTAGCGCGTAGTCGCCGAACGCCCGACACTGGGCGGTCAGGCCCGAGTAGTCAAAGAGGTCGGGTGTTGGCCAGGAGAAGGCTTGCAGGTCGGAGAGCGTGGTCGCCTCGGACAGCGCGCCGGGCAGGTCCTCACGCATGGGGCCCCAGGGCGTGTCGCGGTAGATGAACCGTTCGCCCCAGTAGTTCTGCCATGTACCGGGTCCGACGGCAGTATCGGCAGGCATCGGCACGGAGAGGTGCCGCACATCCACCTCCAGCCGGTGCAAGAGCCGCTCATGGTCTCGATGCCCCAGATAGGCATAAAGCCGGTTCAGGGTGGGAGGCTCAGCCCAGAAGTCGGCCGGCGTGCGGTCGGGCTGTTGGTGGGAGAGGGCCGTCAGGACGCGCTCGCGAGGAGTCATCATGTCGGCAGTATAGCACCGCAAGGGTGCCACCGGGAGGGTTATGGCGGTAGATGGCGAAGGCTGCTGCGTGGCAGGGGACAAAGAGCCCCTTGCTCGGAGGAGAGGCTGACTATGCGAGAGACTCGTGCCTGGAAGTCCTTGGTCTTGGCAGCCGCGGTGTCGGTTGTCCTCGGCATTCGGAGCTGGGCGCAGGACGACCTGCGCATCCCTTCGGTGCTGGTACTCGATGCCACCGACAAGAACGGTGCTCTGAACCTCGGCGGCGAGAACGTGCTCACTGTCCGCAAGGGCGACCTCATCGTCAACTCCAGCCATAGCTCAGCCCTGTTCAACGCCAACTCACAGATCCAGGTGCTGGCGGGGTCCATATTGATCGCCGGAGGCTACAACAACCTGGGAGAGGGCACCATCACGCCGGCACCGACCACAGGTGCGGCACCTGTGCCCGACCCGCTTACCCGGATCCGATACCCGGAGGGCGGCGAGGTCCGGTCGCGGCAGAAGCTGTTTGTGCCAGACAAGCGGGAGACGACGCTGAAGCCGGGGTTCTACGCCGGCGGCATCAACGCCTTCGGCAAGGATGCCGTCTTGCGTCTGGAGCCGGGGATGTACGTCATCACCGACGGGGATTTCTTCATCGGCGTTGGCGAGTTCTCAGGCGAGGACGTCACGATCATCATGTCAGGGCAGAAGCCAGGCAAGCTTGCCTTCGCTAACGGAGCCAGGGGCAAGCTGGTCGCGCCCAGGGAGGGGCCGCTCAAGGATATTCTTCTCGTCAGCGCCGGCCGAGCGGAGGGCAACAACTCTGACATCGGGTTCAACGACGCGAAGGTGCTGCTGCAGGGCACCATCTATGCTCCCCGCGGTCGCATCGGCGTGTTTTTCAACTCGCGGGTGGTCGTGGGGCATGTGGTCGGCCTCAACGTCATCATGAACACGGGCGCTGCCATGGATGTAACGGGATTGCCCGTCACTGACCCGGGATGGGAGGGCGTCGAGATACCCCCCGAACCCGAGCTTTGATACAGGAGGCATGCTTTGCGGGAACTGGTTGGCACAGCTCTGATCTGCTGTTTGGCCTTGCCGTTTGTAGCCGCGCAAGCCGAGCCGGGGTTTCGCCCTTCGGTTCGGGGCAAGAAGCTCATCGCCAGCGGGTGGCACGTGCCGAGCATCAAGGTCTTCCGTGAGCGGGCGCCCGAACTAGAGAAGCTGCCCTACGACGGCGCTATCATCGGGTCCTTCTACCCTTTCTGGGAGGGCTTCCGCAGTCAGCAGGCTGCTCTCGATGAGTTCGTCATTGACGCCAAAGCCACGCCCTTCCAGCGGTTCACTGACAACTTCATCGGCGTCGAGTCCGGGAATGATGGCGGCTTTGACTGGTTCGACGAGGCGCGCTGCGCGCACATGGTGGCCAACTGGGGGCGGCTCGCGAAGGCGGCCAAGGAAGCAGGGTTCGTCGGCGTGAAGTTCGACCCGGAGTGTTACGAGGGCCCCAGCCCCTTCGAGTACACGCTGCAGAGACACAGGGACACCAAGACGGTCCACGAGTACGCCGCTCGCGTGGAGGCGGTGGGACGTCAGGTGATGCAGGCCATCAATGAGCACTTTCCGGAGATGGTCATACTGCTGTATTTCGGCCCCAGCGTTGCGGGCGACCGCTCCGACCTGACCAAGTGGTGCGGCCTCATCCCCGCTTTCGTGGACGGCATGCTTCGGGAGGCCCGGCCCGGCTTCGTCATCGTGGACGGCTACGAGCAGGCTTATGGTTTCCGCAAGCCCGAGCAGTATGCGGCTGCGCGCGAGAAGATGAAGGTGTTGGCCATGAAGGCCAGCCCGGTGCCGAAGCTTTTTGCGAAGCACGTTCAGGCGGGCTTCGCGGTCTGGCCCGACAACTGGCACGGTGACCCCGGCATTCAGCGCACCAGCTTCCGATGTGATGACCTGGACCGTAACTACTACACACCTGCCGAGTTGGCCTACGCTATCCATAATGCCCTGGCCTATAGCGACAAGTACGTCTGGCAGTGGGCGGAGTCCTTCGACCCCTGGAATGCTCGTGCCATGGTGTTTCGGGAGGCGGGGAAGTGGGAGTGGCAGCCAGTGCCGGAAGCCTTCATGCACGCCCTGGCCGAGGGCCGCAAAGCGGTCGTTCCCCCACCGCCGGCGCGCGATCTGGGCCAGGTGGGACGCAAATGGACCGCTGCGGACCTGGGTCCCATAGACGATGAGACCGTCTTCGCGGGCCTTTGGGAACAGTACCAGTTCGTGGCTGATCTGCCGCTTCGCTGGCGCTTCCAGACCGACGTGGACGGTATGGGGGAGGAGCGAGGCTGGACCTCACCGGCCTTCGACCACCGCTCATGGCCACTGCTATGTATCTGTGCCCTGTGGGACGAGCAGGGGTACGCGGGCTACCTGGGCTATGCCTGGTACCGCCTATGGTACGAGGCTCCCGACCTGCCACAGGGCAGGCGCGTCTACCTGGCCTTCGGTTCGGTTGACGAGTCCGCGTGGGTCTATGTCAATGGCAGACTATGTGGCGTGCATGACATTGATCCAGATGTGGGTTACCAGGAGCGCTTCCTGATAGACGTCACGCCAGCGCTGAGGCCCGGTCAGCCGAACCTCATTGCGGTGCGGGTACGCAACACGATCGGCGTTGGGGGCATCTGGCGGGGCGTGAAGCTCGTACTCGGGCGCGGACCAGCGTGGAGGTGGCACATGCCAACAGAGCTGGCCGCGCTGCTAGCGACGGCTGCCAGTCTTGGGCTGATCCATACGCTTCTGGGACCCGATCACTATGTGCCCTTCGTGGCCATGTCCCGGGCTGGCGCATGGTCCATGCCCAAGACGGTCCTCGTGACGGTCCTGGCCGGGCTGGGGCATGTGCTGAGCTCCGTCGTGCTGGGCCTCGTGGGCATCGCGCTGGGCACAGCGGTGACACGTCTGGAGGGGATCGAGAGCATCCGCGGGGACATCGCCGCCTGGCTGCTGTTCAGCTTCGGGCTCGTTTACATGGTCTGGGGCCTGCGGCGCGCCTTTCGTGACCGTTCCCACACGCACGCGCATCAGCACGGCGGCCCCGAGCCCCATGAACACGAGCACACCCACCATCAGGGCCATCTTCACGTCCATGTTGTCTCGCGGCCCAACCTGACGCCCTGGGTGCTGTTCGTGATCTTCGTCTTCGGGCCCTGCGAGCCGCTAATCCCGCTGCTCATGTATCCGGCGGCCCACCATGCCCCCGGGGCCGTCGTGCTCGTGGCAGCCACCTTCGGCCTGGTCACGATCGGTACAATGCTGTCGGTGGTGCTGCTGGGCAGCTATGGCCTGCAGCGCCTCCCTACGACCCGCTACGAGCGCTTCGCGCACGCGGCCGCCGGGCTTTCACTGGCCCTCTGTGGCGCGGCGGTGCTCTGGCTGGGGCTCTAGTCTAGCGCTCAAAGCGGTAGCCCAGGCCGTGCACGGTGACGATCTGCTCAGCGAGCTCGGGGATCTTCATTCGCAGGCGGCGGATGTGAACGTCTACAGTCCGCTCACCGCCGTAGTAGTCGGGGCCCCACACGGCATCCAGTATGCTGTCTCGGGTCAGCACCTGCCCCCGGCGCTTCAGGAGTAGCACCAGCAGCTCATACTCCTTGTAGGTCAGTTCCACAGGGACGCCCTCGACCGTGACCCGAAGGTTCCTGAGGTCTACCGCGAGCGGCCCGGCGCGGAGTAGCCCCGCACTGAGTCGCTCCCGCCGCCAGCGCCAGAGGCGTATGCGCGCCGCCACCTCGTCCGCGCTGACAGGTGCCACCAGGAAGTCATCGAACTCGGGCTGCTGAACACCCGGAAGCTCCTGCGGCTCCAGCAGGGCGCAGTAGACGATGTCGAGATGGGGAGGGGTACGTCGCAGGCGTCCGCACCTGCCGGAACCCATACCGTGGATAAAGACAGCCTCCGGCCGCCAGGTGGCCTTCAGCTCGGCCGCCGCACTTTCGTCGCCGACGCACCGAACCTCGCAGCCAGCCCGGACCAGTATGTCCCGCCACCGGCTGCTATCGGGCGTCCAGAGGATGGCTCGGCAGGTGGGCTCCAGCATGTGGCAAGAATAGGTCGTGACGAGGGTGTCGTCAAATACATCCTGCCCCAAGACGAGGGGGGCCCCCAAGATGTCGGCGCTGGCGCGTCGCCCGACGCACTACTGGAGTTCCCGCTGGCAGGCCGGACAGAGCTCGCAGGAGGTAGCATCCAGGGCTGAGGCGGAGTTGGCAAACTGCATGACGCAACGCTCGTCCCGGCAGTGCTCCAGCCCCAGCAGATGGCCCACCTCGTGTACCGCCACCTTGGCTGCACGTTCGGCGAGGTGAGAGTAAGAGATGTGTCCTCCGGGGGTCGTGGGACGCAGGTGCGCCAGGGAGAGAACAGCGGTGTTCCCCGGCAGGTCAGCCTCGCCGAACACGAAGTTCAGCCCTGGGGCATAGATGTCAGCCTCGGTGATGCCCAGGACAATGACCTCAGAGCTACGGTCGTCCGGTCGCAGGCACGCACGGAGGGTGCTGGCCAGGTACTGGCCGCGGACCGGGTGCAGGCCGCCAGGAGGGAGGGCCGTGCTGGTCGTGGCGATCTGCGGGAGCATGCCGTAAGCTCGCGCCACCTCTTGCGCGACAGCAACCACAAGGCGCCTGTCCACCTCCCCCACCGGTACCACCAGCAGCCTTGTGGTGTCACCCAGCCTTACCCGCTGGCTGTGAGCATACTGCATCACAGCCATGGTGCTGAAGACCAGCGTCAGCACTATCCCTCGCACGTGTCGGTTTGACCAACTCATGCTGAACTCTTCGTGATCGCAGTCGCGCTTTCCTTCTGGTACGGCAGGTTTGCGGGAGATGTGAGAAACCCGCGGATAATGTTACGAGGGCGCGGCCACCGCTGACCGCGCCCCGTGTTGTTTGCCGCTCCCTTGCCTGGCCGGACCCAAGCGTCCGCAGGTAAGCGTTCCCACCGCCGCAGGTCCAGCGCGCTCTGGTGAGCCAGATTCCTCGCGCTCTGGCGAGCGCTCCTACCGGGCAAGCATCATCTTCGTCGCGTTCTCGCCGCCGTTCTGCAGGTACAGCAGCGGTGTCGGCCGGTCCACGCCTTCCACATATCCCGGTCGCGCCTGCCACGGAGTCACTGACAGTACATTGGCCAGATCCATCCAGTACTGCAGCCGCGCGGGCTTGAGGTTCCAGGTCATGTGGAAGTGGTTGGCGGGGGCGAACTGCTTGTACTCGCCCATAGTCGCATACTTCGGCACCACGAAGGTGTGGGGCCAGGTCGGAGTGGAGGTGTTGGCCACCGCCTGCCCCAGCTCGCCAGGCAGGTCAGTGGTGCAGGCCTCGTCCCAGATCAGGCTGAAGCAGTTGTTCAGGGCGCTGTAGGCCATGCGTCCGGCGATGCCCTCAATGCCGCCCGGGGTGAAGAAGGTGACCGAGTTGCCCAGGCCCGGGAAGTAGAACTCGTCCGCCAGGGGGAAGCTGACGCCGGCCATGATCTCCTTGACACTGGCCCCCGGCCTGGCCGCCCAGTCGAAGGCAGCGCTGCCCGAGTTGTCTCCATCCACCAGGCCCTTGCGCCGCCACAGCGCATCCGGCTCGACGTTACCCAGGCCCAGCTTCTCCGCCAGGGCGTTGATCTCCCAGGGCTCCCACACCTTGCGGAAATCCATGAACAGCGGCGGGTTGCCGGCGGTGAGCCAGGTGAAGAACAGCATGGTCAGCAGGCCCTGTACATCGGCCTCGGTGGCATAGGGGAGAGGGGCCTTGCGCCCGTTGTGGTCGAAGGTGCTGTTGAACAGCGATTCCATCACGTCCGCCACCGGCAGCGGCAGCCCCCGGCGATCCGACCCCCACTCCAACTGACTCATGAACCCGCCACCGACCGCGTTCAGGTCGGCCATGATGTCACGTACGATCAGGTACATCGCCAGCGACTGCTGGAAACGCCCCTCGTCGGCCTCGTCCCGAAGCTCAACGCGGTCACCGACGTAGCGCTTGCACCAGGCTCGGAGCGCCTTCAGCTCCTCGGCGTCGTAAGCCTGCTTGGCGAGCATGTCGGCCAGCAGCTTCATGTCCAGGCGGGTGATCTCCATGCCGAAGGTGCGGCGGGTGGGGATGATGTGAGCCAGGGCCGTCTCCATGCCCATGGAGTCATGCCCAAAGATCACCACGCGGCGTCCCTTGAGCGCCTGCCGGGTGACTGCGCCATAGCACCAGTCCACCAGTGCCTCGGCGGTGGCGTCGGTCATCTTGGGCTTCTGCCCGGTGTCGGGCCAGGTTCCGACGTTGATGTGGATCAGCTTGCCATACTGGCTGATGGCCCCGCTGGCCGCATGGGTGAAGACCACGCCAGGCTTGGGGCCGGAGTTGCCGCAGGTCAGGTTGATGGGCGTATCCGCCGGGAACTGGGAGAGCAGCGAGATGAGACTGAGCTGTGGGAAGGCCCACGTGTCCGGGGCGCACACCAGGATGTTCACACCCTCGGCGTGGAACTGTTGGGCCACCACATCGGCCTGGGCCTCGCCATCAATGAGCACCGGGGTCCAGACCACCTTCACCTCCCCATGCGGCGTCTTGACCTCCTTGGCCAGGTGCTTGGCAACCATCTCGACGATATTGACGCAACGCTCACGACTGGCGGCATCAATGCGCGGATCGCTGGTGGCGAAGACGCCGATGACCGGCATCCCGGGAACGGCTTTCTCCTGCAGAGGCAAGGCCTTAAGCATAGTGCATCAACTCCTTTGGGGAGACTGAGCAGTCAGCGGTAACGAGACTGCCGCAGCGTTTCGCTGCGGCAGCGCATCTTTCCTCCGCGGACAGGAGCGGACTGCTGTGAAAGTGGTCTGAGGCTGGCGACTACGTGGCCCCTCCTCCGCCATCAGGGCCGAACGCCGGAGTCTACTCCTCCCTCTCAACGGTCACACTGGCGATCTCCAGCCACACATGGGGCGGGATCGGGTAGAGCTTCACCGGTCCCTGAACCTCCGCGGGGGTGGTCGGCAACACCTCGCCGCTGACCAGGTCCACCGTGTACGCGCGTAGCTTGTCGTCCTGTCGCCCCGAGACCAGCACGAAGCGCTGTCCGGGATCCAGGCAGGCGGCGTGCAGGGTCAGGCCCTCGATGGTGGCGACCGGGTTCTCGTCGCCCGTGAACCATACGCGCGTGATGCGAGTGACCGGCTTGCCCTCTACCTCGACTGTCTCGACATCCAGCGTCTCGCTGCGGCTAAGGACGAAGTCACCGGCGCCGGGAGGCGCGTAGTGCGGCAGTCGCTCCCAACCACCCTCAAGGGGTTCCTTTCGGTAGTAACCGCTGATGTCGTCTGAGACCAGCAGAGCCACCAGCCCCACTTCGTCCCACCACAGGCCCGCCGGACGGGTGCCTTCCGGGAAGTCGCAGGGCTCCACATTGGCGCTCTCACTGCCGTCCAGCGAGCCGAATGCCAGTTCCCAGTCGGTTCCCACTCGCGGACGACGGATGGCGGCCCAGCGCGTGGCATCGGCGTTGGTGGTGGCGGCAGCAAAGTCCATGGCTCCGCCCAGACGTACCGTCTCGGCGTCAGGTTTGGCGGGCCGGTACAGCAGATCATGCCCTGACCGAGAAGTGCGCCGCTTGGCCAGGATGCCGCCGTCGGGCTGAGGCCAGAAGTCACTGACTTCCGACAACAGCATCCGGGGATTGGTCCCCGCCAACGACACCTGGACCAGGTTGCCGTTCAGGTTGGCCTCCTGGGGGATAGGCTCGATGTAGAGAGCGCTGAAGCGCCACGCGTCCAGTGGCCCACCGTAGCGGAAGGTCTGAGCGCTGGCGGTGTAGAGGTAGGGCCAGTTGTGTGCCTTGAGAATGAGAGTGTGCCCCGGCACGAGAGCCTGGGTGTACATCTCGCCCGGGCGCGGAAGGCCCAGAGAGCCGTCGGGGAAGGTCACGGCCTTCACTTCCTCGACCGTCACGTCAGCCGCCGGGACTTTGAGGCGCTGGGCAAGGTCCTCGCGGCACTGGTCAGCGATGGGGGGAACCTCCGTCGGGGCAGCGAGCGCGCACAAGGCGCTCATCAGCGTGCCAACGTATAGCGCCATATGGTAGCAGAGCTTCATGGGACAGGCCTCCAGCGGTTGCGGAATGTGTCACCGCGTTGGTGTCTTGACGATGCTACGGCCCTTGGAGCCTGTGCGGCGGGTCTTTCTTCCCGCCTCTTGGAGCTTACGCCTCCGGTGTCGTCTCGGGTCCGATATACTCGACGCCGGGCAGCCCGGCGAAGTGGGCGTCGCTGGTCACGAGTGTGGCCTCGTATGCCTCGGCCACCGAGTAGACCATCGAGTCCGCGAAGGGCAGGCCATGCTTCAGACTGGTGTCGGCGGCGGCGAGCGCTTCGTCGCTGTCGAAGGGGACCACCGTCAGACGACTGAGATGCAGGGCGGCCTCGTCCGCCAGCTCCTGGGAGACCTCGCGCCGCAGTGTCTTGTAGACCTCGTAGATAACGACAGCCGGGACGAGTATGGGCTCGTCGCCCTCGGCGTACACGGCAAAGGCATCGGCCAACGCGTCATCCAGGAAATAGTGCAGCCATGCGGAGGAGTCGATGACGATCAACAGCGGTCCTCCTCCTCGCGGTAACCCTCCATACTGGCGCCTCTGGCGATCCCGCGAAGCTCTTCGATCGGCCGCACCGGCACCAGGACCGCGTGCCTGCCTTTCATGAGTATCCCCAGCTTCTGACCGGGCTTGAGCTTCATCCGCTCCCGGACTTCCTTGGGGATAACGATCTGGTACTTGGACGAAACGGTCGTGATAGCCATTGTCTTACTCCCGAAAGTGGGGGCCCTATCGAGAAGATTCTATGCTACCGTGGGTCTGATGTCAACCTCTAGGTAAGGCGCTGTGTGTCGTTCGTACTGCCTCTGGCGACGTCGCGCCGCTCGTGGACATGTTTCAGGAAGTACGCGCCGACGATGCACAGCACCACAGTCACGGCGAAGTCCACCCGCCAGCCAAGTCCGGGGACCAGGCGGGAGATGGCGCTGCCCAGGGGTGGGGCGATGGCGAAGGCCAGCACTTGGGGCACCACGGCGGAGGCGTTCCACACGCCCAGATAGCGGGCCGCTTCGCCTTTGGGCAGGAGGTTACAGGCCAGGGCCCATTCCACGGCCGTAAAGATGCCATAGGCCAGCCCGGCGGGTATCCCGGCGACATAGGCCCACGTGATGTTGGGGGCGAAGACGAAGACGACGCAGGCGCCAGCCATGATGTACTGGGAGGCAAAGATCAGTGGCCGGCGCCCGTAACGGTCGGATAACCCTCCGGAGACCACGCTGCCGATGCCGGCTGCTGCGATGGCCGGTATCATGAGCTTCATGTTGGCTTCCTCGGGGTTGGGCATTCCCAGGCTGAACTGCAGGTAGAGGATCGTCACCTGCAGGAACATGTAGAAGCCGATGTTGGTGACGGCGCGGGAGAGTGACAGCCAGAAGAAGTCCGGGTTGCCCCGCACGTCTACGTTGAAGGTACCCAGCAATACCTGCCGGACTGTGGCCCCCGGTCGCGAGAGCAGGCGCTTCTCCCGGATGGTGATGCAGCTTACCACCATCGTCAGGAGCATGAACCCCGCCATCAGGTTGCACATCGCCGGGAAGCGCTCATCGTGCAGCAGAGCCTTCTGCTCGGGTGGCAGGCCCTCGGCCCCCATGAAGGCCGCTGCCAGGATGAGCCCCCCGACGTCGCCGAGCAGCCTCGCCACCCCCAGCAGGCCCGAGGCCTTGCCGTGCTCTCGTGGGTTTACCGTATCGGGGAGGAGGGCAGAGAAGGGCCCCAGTGCCGCGTTGGTGCCCAGTTGCACCAGCATCAAGGCCCCGGCCAGCGGCCAGAAGGAATGTGAACGGCCCAGCAGCACCAGGGCTCCGGCCCCCCACAGCACACCAGCTACCAGGAACGGCCGCCGGCGGCCCCAGGGGTGGGTAGAGCGGTCGCTGAAGGCTCCGATGACCATCTGGGTGATGGTTCCGACCACTCCGCCAACCGCGCCCAGGATTCCGAAGTAAAGCCCGATGGTGCCCTCGCCGAACCAGTCGCCCAGGCGGCTCTGCAGGCCCGTGTGCAGCAGACAGCCCCAGAGCAGTGAGTTACTGAGCCAGTAGACCGTCAGAGCCAGGTGGTGGCGCAGAGGCCGGGGTGGGATCAGGTCCGCGTCGTGGTCAGGGGGGGCGGCAATCGCGTCCATGGGTTTTTCCACTTCACCTCGGGCGAAAGAAGCAAAGACCACCGGCGCTTTCCAGCGGCCGCCGCTCATGTCCTGCTTGCTTATCCGGCGATTTGTGGGATAATCGGGGCAGGCAACACGACTGGGGGCAGGCGAGAGCGAAGCGGCGTCTCTCGCCTGTGTTCTTGCATCTGAGTGATGGACGACTGAACATGGCAGACGATAGCCCGAGCAGGGACCTGTCAACAGGGCCGGTTGGTCGCCGTCTTGGCGTCGGCGCTGCCACACAGTTCGCCGGCATCGCGGCGCAGCAAGTGCTGAAGTTCGCCACACACTGGCTGATCGCCCGCCTGCTGGGCGCCAGCGTGCTGGGCCTGTTCAACTACAGTCTCACCTTCTGGTCAGCGGTGGAGATGTCCTTCACGGGCGGGCTTATTCGCACCGTGATGCGCTATCTGCCGCATCATGTCGCTCGCGACGAGAAGGAGCACGCGGCCGGCGTACTGTGGCTGGCGGCCTGGGCCGCCTGGTTGGGCGGCGGGGTCCTTGCGCTCATCATCTTCCTCGCAGCCGACCCTATCGCGTCCAGCCTGCTTGACAAGCCCGAAGCTGCCCAGCCTCTCCGGGTGCTGGCCGTGGCGATGCCCATCGCGGCCGCCAGCGGCGTCGCCTGCGCTACGGCGCGGTCTCTTGGCAGCATCATGTTCATAGTCTACCAGTTCGTGTTCCTGCCTCTAGCCTTCGTCGCTCTGGTTCCGCTGGTGCGGGCACTTGGGGGCGGCGCCACAGGCCTCTCATGGGCCTTTGCAGCATCCTACATGCTCCCTCTACTGCCCCTGCTCACCTACCAGCGCCGTCTGACGCGGTTTCTTCCGCGTCCAGAGGTGCGACCCGTAGCCCGCGCAGCTGCGGGGTTCTTTGGCACCGCTTGTCTGGTCTGGCTCGCGGAGTATGTGTCGCGGAACGTGGACATCCTGATGGTGGGTCGGCTGCTGACGACTACCGACACAGGCGTGTACACGGTGGCTCAGCGCATCTCGACTCTGCCGCCGATGGTCCTGGTGGCCTTCAATGCCTTCTTCTCGCCCACCGTCTCGGCCCTCTATGCGACCGGACGATTGGACGAGTTGCGGGCCACCTTCCGGCGGGCCTCTCTTTGGATCATGATCGTGAGCGCACCAGTGCTCGGGATATTGATGTCTCTGGCCACACCGGTGATGGCCTTCTTTGGCCGGGAGTTCTCCGGCGGTGCTTTGGCTCTGTGGATACTCTGTCTTGGGCAGTTTGTGAACGTGGGCGTGGGGCTCATCAGCGTGGTTCTGACCATGGTGGACCGACAGCGCACGGTCCTGGCCTGCAATGTTGCGGGTCTGGTGGTTAGCGCGGCTTTGTGTCTGCTCCTGATACCCCGCTACGGCATCATTGGTGCAGCGTTCGGAACGACAACCCTGCAGGTGGTCGTGCCGGCGACGCTGAGCCTCTTTGCCCACCGCTCCGTCGGCGTTAGCCCGTTCTCGCCTTCGTACCCCAAGCCTTTGCTCGCTGCTCTGGTAGCAGGCCTGGCCACCCACTACCTGGCCGCCTGCCTGCCCCCTGTGCTCCCCCAACTCCTGGTGGGCATACCGGTCTTCGTGGGGCTGTATGCCGCAGGTATGGTGGCCCTGGGGGAGAAGGAGGAGGCGCTGCGGGCGATCCGCGCCCTGCGGGAGGCCGCCAGACGCCGGCGGCAGGTCACCACCGACCCGCTGGGTGCCACCCTCGATCCCCCGGACTAGCCAAGACCGGGAGGCTGCCCATGCCCTCGTCCAGTTACAACACCCGGGCCTGCGCGCATCGGGGCGACAGCTACTGTGCGCCGGAGAACACGCTCCCAGCGTTCGAGCTCGCCCTGGCGAAGGGAGCGGCGCAGGTCGAGTTCGATGTCCGCGCGACCAGAGATGGCGAACTGGTGGTCATCCACGACCGAACAGTGGACCGTACCACCGATGGAACGGGCGAGGTCTCGGCGCTCACCCTGTCCGAACTGAGGTCGCTGGACGCGGGTGCGTGGAAGGACCCCCACTACGCCGGGACACGCATCCCGCTGCTGGCCGAAGTGCTGAGCCTGATGCGCCCAGGGGTGCTGGTCAACTGCCAGTTGTACGTGGGGCCGGAGCACGTCGAGCAGGTCATCGGGCAAATCCGGGCGCACGGCCTGTTAGGCCAGGCCTTCCTTGCCTGTGGTGCGGCTCAGATGACTGAGGCCCGGCGAGTTGAGCCGCGGCTACGCGTATGCAATCTGGAGGGGCAGAGGGGGCCAGACAGCGACTATCCACAGCGTGTGATCGCTTCCGGAGCTCAGTTCATCCAGTTGTGCGGCTGGGCGGACTGCATGGCCGATGTGGTGAAAGAACTGCATGACCATGGGATTACCGTGAATTTCTTCGGCACCGAGGATCCGGTGCTGATGCGCCGCCTTATTGAGGCCGGTGTGGACTATGTGCTTACGGACCATTTGGACCTCATGCATGCGGTCATGCAGGAGTACGGGATCGCGCCGACGCCAGTCGGGTAATGAGCGCTGACACACTTTGGTCACATATTGCCAGTCACGCCCCGTCGCGAAACTAACCTCACGAGTTCCGCAATACCCCCTTGGCGAACGGTGCAGAATGATATAGAATAGTCACGGCCTCAGTGAGAGAGGGCGCCGAGGCAGGAGGACAGATCCGATGGCAGAGCGGAAGTACATGAACCTGGACGAGTTGAAGGAATTCCTGGGCGTGAACCATCAGACGATCTACAACTTCCGTCGCTCCTGGGGCTTGCCCTACATCAAGATCGGCACGACCGTGCGGTACGACCGGGATGATGTGGAGGCCTGGATGGCTCAGTTCCGGTGTGTGGACAGCCAGCCCGAGGGCGAGGTGGTAAGCCTGGTTCGATAGTCACGCCATAGACGATCTGGGGATAGTGCCCTATGCAGCCTTTTCGCGGCTTTGTCGTACCCACAGCGACGCCTGTCCCGGACCAATTCTTTGACGAGTTGCTCCCCGTGCTTGGCCTGGCTGAGTTGAGGGTGCTGCTGTTCCTCATCCGTTGCACCTACGGCTCTCGCCGGGTCTCCGCTGACCTTTCCCTGCGCCAGATGCTGACAGGTGTACATGATAGCGACGGATATCTGGTGGCCCCTGGCATCGGGTTGAGTAAGGCCACGCTCTGCCGGGCTCTGGCCAGCCTGCGCCGCCGTGGCGTGATCATTGCGGAACGTCAGCGGAGCCCGGAACAGGGCAATGAGCCTACCCGTTACCGCCTTAACACCGGTTCTTTTGGCACACCATAGCCTTGTCTCACTAAAGAGACAAGCCCAGCGGCCGATACTACTCATCGTACCAGTGTGAGAGCGGAACACAGTCGGAGCGGACGCGCTCCGAAGGCGAAGACGCTCTCAGGGAAGCAGCAACTTGCCCACGCCACACTCGGCCAACCAGTTCACCTACGAGGGCTTCGCCAGCCCCAACGGCACGATCGTCCCTGACGATGTGTTCGATGTCTTGGCCCCCCGGCTCTCCGAAGCGGAACTCCGAGTGCTGCTGTACATTGTCCGCCGCACCTTCGGCTTCGGCAAGAACGCTGATGCCATTTCCCTGCGACAGCTCACTGACGGCATCGTCACCCGCGATGGCCGCGTCCTGGACTATGGCACCGGCATGAGCCGCAAGGGCGTCATCGGGGGCATCAAAGGCCTACTTAGCAAGGGCATCATCACCGTTCAGAAAGCGGTAGCCGAGGGCGGAGAGCACGAGATCAACGTCTACAGCCTACGCTTCCGCGAGGGGGTAGTTACCTCGGGTAACTACCCCAGGTACCGAAGTACACTACCCCCGGTAACCCAGGGTAACCCACAAGATTCAGCCTTACAAGACTCAGGTCCACAACAACAAGCGCCAGGTCAGTGGCCGGATTCCACCGGAGCTGATCCCCCTGTTGTTGCTTCTTTGAACAACACCTACGGACGACCAGACCTGTACGACACCCTGCGGGACTTGGGGGTTCACCACCACACAGCCAGTAAGTTGCTGCGCGAACACGACCATGCGCTGATTGAGCGCATGTGCGAGTTTGTGGCACAGCGCCTGGCGCAGGGCTGGGCACCCCAGGAGAGCGTTGCGGGGTGGCTGGTAGCCGCAATTCGCCACCGGTATGAGCTGCCGGCTGACTTCCGGACCCGACGCGAGCAGTCGCAAGAGCAGGCCGAATCGGCCGCTGCTGCAGCGGAGCAAGCGAGAATCCAGGCGGAACGGGCGACGGAGGAACTACAGCGCCAGCGCTCGGCGCGCTTGGCCGCTCTGGGCATCGAACAGAATGTGGATAAAATATGGCAGGAAGCACTGGCGGACCTGCGTACCGGGGGGCAGTGGTCATTGGCGATGCCGCTTTGCTTCTTGAAGCATATAGAAAGTGGTCTCGCCGTCGTGCTGGTGCCGGCCAGGGTGCGTGGGCGGATGGAGGGGAGTGTCGGGGCTCTGGAGAAGGCGTTGTCATGGCAGGCTGGGCAGCCGGTGCGTGTCGTGTTGCAGGAACTGGAGGAAGTCACCCGGACTGGCTTGGGTCCAGTCTAGGGGTGCTGTGCAATCTAGCGTGAGGTGCTGAAATGGAGGCGGGCGGCTTCGCAGCGTGGCACCCGCTGCTGCAGGCGCTGGTGGCGACGCTTTTCACCTGGTTGGTGACCGCCGTCGGGTCCTCGGGAGTGTTTCTCACTCGGGAGCCCAGTCGGCGGGTGCAGGAGATGATGCTGGGCTTTGCGGCCGGGGTGATGGTTGCGGCCAGCTATTGGTCGCTGCTGGCGCCGGCCATCGAGATGTCCGAAGGGGGGCCGCTGCCGGCCTGGATCCCCGCCAGCGTGGGGTTCCTGGCGGGCGGTGGCTTCCTGTGGCTGATAGACGAGCTACTGCCGCACCTGCACCCCGCTTTCGCGGAGAGCGCAGAAGCCCACGGCCTGGCCAGTCACTGGCGGCGCAGTACCCTGCTGTTTGCCGCCATCACCTTGCACAACATTCCGGAAGGGCTGGCGGTCGGCGTTGCCTTCGGCGCTGTAGCGGCAGGCATACCAGAGGCGAGTCTGACCGGCGCCATTGCTCTTGCCATCGGCATCGGTCTGCAGAACTTTCCGGAGGGTCTGGCCATCGCCATGCCTTTGCGGATGGCGGGGATGCCGGCCCGCAAGGCCTTCCTGTGGGGTCAGGGGTCGGCGCTTGTGGAACCGGTGGCGGGCGTCATAGGGGCCGGGGTGGTGCTGCTCATGCGGGCGCTGCTGCCCTACGCCCTCGCCTTTGCGGCCGGAGCGATGATCTTCGTGGTGGTTGAGGAACTCGTGCCGGAGGGCCACCGCAGCGGCCGCGGTAACGTGGCCACCATCGGGGCCCTGCTTGGGTTCACGGTGATGATGATTCTGGACGTGGGTCTCGGGTAGCACCACGCGCGGACGCCCGCCAGCGCTGGCGTCGGTACAAGGCCTGACGGTGCAGCTCCGCCAGGATAACTGCCACGGCGCGGTAGAGATGGCCCGGAATGGCGGCGCCCAGGGGGCAGGCCCGGTAGAGGGCGCGGGCCATGGGCGGGTTCTGCTGTACCGGCACGCCATAGCGATGCGCCAGCCGCCGGATCCGCGCCGCGAGACGCCCTTTGCCCCGGGCCACCACCACCGGCGCCTCCGTGGTCCCGGGCTGGTAGTACAGCGCAACGGCGTAGTGCGTCGGGTTGGTCAGCACGACGGCGGCCTGGGAAAGACGGCGGTTGATGCCATCGCGCAACAGTTGCTGCCGCTGCCGCCGGCGCTGGCTGCGCATCTGGGGGTCGCCCTCGCCTTCCCGTATCTCCTGGCGCAGCTCTTCGCGTGTCATGCGCAGCGAGCGGCCATGCTCGAAGCGCTGGTAGGCGTAATCCGCCGCCCCCAGGATCACCAGCACCAGTGAAACCTTCAGCCCCAGTTCCCACACGAGTCGGCCGGTCAGAGCCAACGAGGAGCCCACCTCCGCCTCGCCCAGGGACAGCAGCTCCGGAACACGCCCTCTCAGCACCACACAGGCGGTCAGGGCAATCGCCGCCAGCCTCAGAAGCGACTTGAGAGTCTCGGCGCAACCCCGCCATGAGCAGAGGCGGCGCAGCGACTGGGCCGGGTTCAGACGGTCGAATCTGGGCTGGATAGGGTGGAGGGTGAGCAGGGGGCCGGTCTGCAGGAGACTGAGGAACAATGCACCAGCGATGACGGCCGCCAGCAGCGGGGCCAAGGCGCTGCCGGCAACGGCCGCCCACTGCAGGGCGAGCTCCCGCAGGCCCGCTGGGGAGACGTCGGCCGTGTGCAGGCTGCCCAGAGCCCGGGCCACATTCCGCAGGAGGCTGCCGCCCGCACCGCCCGCCAACGACGGGGCCACCAGCATCGCCAACAACAGGACCCCCGCCGCAGTGAGTTCCCGGCTCTGGGCTACCTCACCGCGCTCACGGGCTTTCCGCAGGCGTTGCGGGGTAGCCTCGAACTGCCTGTCCTCTGCCATCGGGAAACGGGCTCCTTGGGGAGCGAGTGCTAACTATGGTCCGCCAACTGCCCTCAGCATGACCTGACGCGCAAGACCGACAATATCGCCCAGGGCACTGCCCAGGCCGGGGCTGCAGGCCGCCAGAGCGGCCAGGCCAACGGCTATCTTGGCGGGCATCCCCACGAACAGCACGTTCATCTGAGGCATGCCACGACTGACCAGGCCCAGCGTGAAGTCCGCCATGATCAGGGCAGCGACCAGGGGTGCCGCCAGGCGCAGGCCAAGAGCGAAGGAGCTCTGGAGCACCTGGCCGGCCAGCAACCCCCAATGGCGCTGGAGGACAACCTCTCCCACCGGACATACCACGTAGCTGCGAGCCAGTCCTCCGATGAGCCAGTGATGACCATCGAGCTGGAAGAAGAACAAGACGGCGGCGAGGTACCACAGCCGGCCCAGGATGGAGTTGGTGCCACCGGCCACAGGGTCATAGAGCTCGCCGGCATTGAAGCCGATCTGGAAGTCAGCCAACTCGCCCGCCAGTCGGGCTGCCTCAAGCAGGCACGAGAGGCAGAAGCCAAGGGCCACGCCCACCGCCAGCTCTGCCAGCAGAAGCAACAGGTAGGCACCCAGGGGTAGCCTTGAGAGCGCGGGGTCAGGGGAGGCTACCAGGGGCCCCAGCGCCACGGCCAGGCCGACGGCCAGTGCCACCCGCACCTGCGGAGGCATGATGGCATTGGAGAGACCCGGAGCCAAGGCCACAAGCCCCAACAGGCGCGGTGTGCCGGCCAGGAAAAGCAGGAGCTGGTCAGCGAGGGCCTGCACTGGCCATCCCTCAGTGGGTATACGGCCCGAAGTCGCCCAGCAGGCCCCGGGTGAGATGGAGCAACTGCTCAAGCATCCAGTATCCCCCCAGGAGCATGACCAGGCCCGCCCCGAGCATCTTCGGCACGAAGGCCAGAGTTGCTTCCTGCACCTGGGTGATCGCTTGCAGGATGCTCACAGCAACGCCGATCGCCAGGACCACAGCCAGCACCGGGCCTGAGACGAGAAGCGCGGTGCTGAAAGCCTGGCGACACAGGTCCAGAACCAAAGCGTCGTCCATGGACACCCTCTCATGCGAAGCTCAGTACCAGCGACTGGGTGATCAGATGCCAGCCGTCCACCATCACGAAGAGCAGAATCTTGGTGGGCAGCGAGATCATCACCGGCGGCAGCATCATCATGCCCATGGACATCAGCACGCTGGCAACCACCAGGTCTACGACCACGAAAGGGATGAAGAGCACAAAGCCGATCTGAAAGCCTGAACGCAGTTCGCTCAGGATGAAGGCAGGAACGAGAGCGCGCATCGGAATCTCATCGGGACCAGCGGGGCGGGGCAGGCGGCCGAGGTTGAGAAACAGGGCGATGTCCTTCTGGCGGGTCTGCCGCAGCAGGAACCCGCGCACAGGTACCGCCCCCTGCACGATTGCGGCCTCAAACCTGAGCTTCCCCTGCATGTAGGGTCTCACGGCCCGTTCATTGACCTGTTCCCAGGTAGGGTACATGATGTAGAAGGTCAGGAACAGGGCCAGGCCCGCGAGGATGGCGTTCGGCGGCGTCTGCTGCGTACCCAGGGCACTGCGGAGGAAGCTCAGGACGATGATGATGCGCGTGAAGCAGGTGAGCATCACCAACAGGGCCGGAGCCAGGGAGAGCACTGACAGGCCCAACAGGAGCTTCAGCGCTGCCGCCATTTCCTGAGGCTGGTCAGGAGACGGCACCAGACCCTGCAGGGTCGCAACCGCCGGTTGGGCATGGGCGGCGCCCGCTGCCAGCGACATCAGTACCGCCAGTACCCACAGGAGCTGAGGTCTCATTCGGCACGCATCAGGGCATTGATGAGCCGCCGGCGCTCATGGGCCCACTCCGTCTGATTGCGGACGGGTCTCGCGGGGGCTGGAACGTGGCGTGGCCTCGACGCCACACTGCCGGCTACCTCCGGCAATACCTCGAGGGTCGGCTCGCCCACCGCGGGCCCCTGGGGCATGAAGGTAGAGGTATCCTCAGGGGCCGCCGGCGGCCAGGTGACCGTGATCTGCTGACCGGTGGCGCCAATCAGTAACGTCCGGCCTTCCATCTCCACCAGATACAGCGTCCCTTCCTGCCCGGGCAGGGCGAGAGCATCGCGAACCCGCATATGGTCGGTCTCCCGCGTGCAGAGACGCAACCGCCGGGAGCCTGGCTGAGATGACCGCAAGCGGTAGCGCGAAAGCGCGAAACTTGCTCCGTAGGCCAGTAAGACGGCAAAGGCAATCTTGCCGAGCAAGTCCAGCACGCTGACCCGCACCGGAGTGGCGTCCGAGGGCTGGACAGCGGGTGAGTTCTCTGGAGCGGTTGTTGTCGAGAGTGGCGACACGTCAAGAGGCTCTGCCACGCTGGGCCGCATCCACAGACCGAGGAACAGCAGGAGAGCGAGGGCAACGACAGTAGCCAGCCTGCTATCGAACGGTGGTATGCAGCGCTTGCTTACGGGACCCATGAGACCACCTCCTAGGCAGCCTTGTATTGATCGGGGGGCGAGGGGAGCACCTCCAGCACGCGGAGCGCCAGGCCCTCGTTGATCACGAGAATCTCACCACGAGCGATGAGCCGGCCGTTGGCCAGCAGGTCCACCGGATCGCCAGCCAGGCGGTCCAACTCCACGACCGCACTGGGCCGCAGCGCAAGCACCTCTGCCAGGGTAAGCTCGGCGCGTCCCAGTTCCACGGTCAGGCGTACCGGAATATCCAGCATGGTCGCCAGTCTCGATGTGTCCGGTTCGGTGTACTCCGGCGGTGATACGGGTGCTGGCGTCACCACTTCGGGGAGCGCCTCGCTGGCGTTGGCTGCGGTGGGTGATGCAGTTGTCTCTGACATCCTTGTCTCCTGTCCGGCCCAATGGCCCCGACTACTGCATGACAAACGAAGTGAAGAGGACCTCGTGGACCTTGTAGGACGGCAGGGCCTTGCCGATAGCGGCGGCCAGTTGCCGCTTGAGAGCCTCGCGCCCTTCCGGTGTGCCGGCGTCCCTGAAGTCAGCGGCGCTCAAGACAGCCACAACGCGGTCCTTGGCCAGGGCCATCTCGGCCTCGGGCAGTGAGGGCGCCGACGGCGCGCCCCCATGGCCCCCATGGCCTCCCTTGGGCTCAGAAAGGCCACTGAGCGACAGGGCCACCTCGGTCTGCAGATACCGCAGAGCCCCGTTGGCCCGCACGTTGACAGTGAACTCGCCCAGGACAACGATCTGGGGCTTCTCCTCTTCTGTCTGCGTCGGTGCGACCTTGGCATCGCCGTTCTTGCCACCTTCCGCCGCCCAGCCGCGGTTTGCCGTCACGCGGGGCGCCAGAACCAGGCCTGCGACCAGCCCGGCGGCGAGCGTACCGGTGATCACCACCGCCAGAACGATCTTGCGGCCGGAACGACACCTGGTTCTGTGCATCAGTGCACCTGCCTCGCCTGAACTCCTGAGACGCGCGAACTTCGGGGCGTCAGGCTCTGACGGCGCAGGTCAACGGGCGACGGGCGGATGTCGGGCGGCCGCGAAGCCGGTACCGGAGAGGTCGCCTGCACCGTGGCTCCTGCGGGCATTGCGGCCTGGGGCGTCAGCGCCAGCTCGACCCGGCGGTTACGACGACGCGAACGCTCGTCACGATTGGCAACCAGAGGGCGTGTATCAGCGTAACCCATGCAGGAGAGACGCTCGGGGACGACCCCCCAGTGGCGCACGATATACAGCGCCACATTCCGTGCGCGGTCGGCAGAGAGCTCCCAGTTGGAGCCATAGGGCCCCCCCCGAAGGGGCAGGTCACAAGTGTGACCGGTGACCCGTATGAGACAATGCTGCTGGTTGGCAAGCTCGGCAATGCGGTCCAGTACTGGCAAGGCGCCGGGTAGCAGCTCCGCACTGGCTGGCGCGAAATGGACGTTGTCAGTGGGAATCCGCACCACCACCGTATCGTCGTGGGTAGTGACCTCTACGTCCCCCCGCGACGGTAGCTCAGCCAGCGACTTGTCCACCAACTGCCGAAGCTGAGCCGTCGCACCGGGGTCAGGACGGGGTGCGAAGCCTCGACTCTGCTGTCCCACAGGCGAGGCGCCGCCGGAGTTGATGCCGGCACCGCCGCTGAGCACCCCGGTGCCGCCCAGTTCGGCTCGTACGCCGCCCAGCATGGCCTGAAACTTGCGAATATCAAGCTGGCTCATCCCGTACAGCATGATGAAGAAGGCCATAAGCAGCGTGATCATGTCGGCATAGGTGAGGAGCCACCGCTCCAGGTTCTCATGCTCCTCATGCTTGCGTCGTCTGGCGGCCATGGGGTTGGTCCTTGGCTGTCGGTCAGGCCGCCCTGGACTCTTCCTGCGGCGCGCTGGCCTCCCGACCCCAGCTTCGCTGGCGCGGTGTCAGGAACGACTTGAGGCGTTCCTCAATGACCATCGGGCTCGCCCCCGACTGGATGCTCAGGAGACCGTCCAGGAGCATGTAGTACAGGTGCGTCTCCTCCTCGCTGCGCGCCTGAAGCTTGTTGCCGAGAGGAATGAAGATCAGGTTGGCCGAGGCAACCCCGTAGAGAGTGGCCAGGAAGGCTGTGGCGATGGCTGGCCCCATACTCGCGGGGTCGGAGACGCGGGCCAGCATGTTGACCAGGCCCATCACCGTCCCGGTGACACCCAATGTCGGCGCCAGACCTCCCATGGTCAGAAAGAGCTTGGCACTGGCCCGGTGGCGCGCCTCCATGGCCTCGATCTCTGTCTGCAGTGTCTCCCGGATCATCTCCGCATCGGTTCCGTCCACAACCAACGCCAGGCCCTTGATAAGAAACGGGTCCTTGATCTCGGCCATCTCCGATTCCAGTTGCAGCAGACCCTTGCGTCGCGCCACGCCAGCCAGTCGGACCATGTCCTGGGCGGTGCCGGCATGGTTAACGGGGCGCGGGAAGAACGTCAGCCGCACGAGCTGCGGCAGTTTGAGCACTTCGCTCAGGGGAACGCTGACCAGGGTGGCTCCTAGCGTGCCACCGAACACGATGACCGCGGCAGGCATGCTCACCAGCGCGCGCAGGTTTCCACCCTCCAGAACGACCGACAGACCAAGTGAGCCAAAAGCCGCCAACAGGCCGATCAGGGTTCCGAGGTCCACGTCGTACCTCTGTCCGGAGCCAGTCAGTATTGCCTAGCGCACGCGTCCCAACTGGCCGACGGTGATGGGGTTGGCGCCATCCTCGCGCAACCGCGACAGGAAGGCGGTGGCGGCGGCGATGACGTCGTCAATGGACTCCTGCACGAGGAAGCGGTGACCGTTCGTCAATGTGACCACGGTATCCGGTGTCTCTTCCAGGTGCTCGATCAGGAAGGCATTCACGCACAATCGGGCGCCGTTGAGGCGGGTTAGCGTAATCATCCTAGTGCGATAGCTGCAAGTGGCGTGCCAGAATCGCCTGGACCCCGGGAGGATGCATATCACCTTGCCTCCCGGGGTCGCCGGGGCGGAACCTAGGAGATCTGCAGTTGCATCAGGTCGTCAAGGAGACGGTTCGCTGCCGAGATGACGCGGGTGCTGGCCTGGAAGCCGCGCTGGGCAGTCATGATCTCTACGAAGGAGCGGGTGAGGTCGACGTTGGAGTTCTCCAGACTGCGAGAGCGGATCTGCCCGCGACTGGCGATGCCAGCCGCGCCGATGTCCAGCTCTCCGCTGTTGGCTCCAGCCTGGTAGAGGTTGTTACCCGCACGGACCAGGCCACCGACATTGCCGAAGTTGGCCACGGCCAGTCTGCCCAGCACCTCGACGTGACCATCGGAGTACTCGCCCTGGATGTCGCCCCCCTCAATGATGCTCACACCCCTGAGTATCGCGCTGGGCTTACCGTCCTGGGAGACCAACCGGACGTTGCTCCCGCTTTCGGCCAACTGGGTCACTTCGGAGAGGTCAATACGGAACACCAGCGGGCTCGCGGCGCCGGTGCTGAGATCAGCGCTCAGTTCCAGCGGGCTACCGGCGGTCAGAGCTCCGTTGTCCGGGTCAAACGTGAGGTTGGTGGACGCGCTGCTGGCGCCGAGCTGGGCGGTGCAGGTCCACTGGTTGGCGGTGGCCGACTTGGTGAACGTCAGCACCGTCTCGTGCAGGTTCCCCAGCGAGTCATAGACCGAGATGGTGGCGTGCTGTGTCTCACCGGCCAACAGGCTGGCGTCGAGGTTGCCGCGAGCTGTGACGTTGCTCGTCGCCACCCCCGCGCGCACCTGTCCCAGGGGAAAGACGAGTGCCGAAGGGGCCCCCGAGGTGTTCACCACACCCTCCTGGGCCAGCCACCCCATCACCTTGAGCCCGCTGCCGCTGCTGACCAGAGTGTGCGTGTCATCCAGGCTGAAGCTGCCATCCCGTGTGTAGAGACTGCGCTCCCCATCCTGAAGGACGAACATCCCGGGGCCTTCGATGGCAGCATCCAGGGGTGATCCGGTGTAGCGCAGCGCCCCCTGTGTGTGGACCGTCTGCACTTGGCCGACGGCGACGCCGCTGCCCACCTGCGCCGGGTCAATGCCCCCCGGGCCGGCAACGTCCCCGCCGCGTCCTCCGCGCAGTGTCTGGTAGTAGGCATCCTGGAACGTCACCCGGCCCTCCTTGTAGCCGGTTGTGTTGGCGTTGGCCACGTTGTTGGCAAGTACGTCTATGTAGGTCTGGTTGGCAAGAGTGCCGGAAAGACCTGCGTAGAGCGAACGGTTCATGGCTTCTCCTCTCTCGGTCGGCAAGACCTTGCCGCGCAATCTGCTCTCAGCGACCTCGCCGCTGGCCGACAGCACTCACCGCACAACCCGGACCTGGTCCAGCGCGAGATTCTGTCCATCTACGACCAGTGTCGTGGTGGCTCCATCTCTGGCGATTCCGGAGACCACCCCGCTGGCGATAAGCCCGGTCTGTGCGTCCTCCCACTGGACCGTGCGACCGATGAGGCTCACAGCATGTCCGAACTCCTGACTCTCCCGGGTCTGACGGACCTCGGCCACCATGTCCATCTGCGCCAGTTGCTGGACCAGCGCCTGGGTGTCCATGGGGCTCAGCGGGTCTTGCAGGCGCAGTTCGGCGATGAGCAGCGTCAGGAAGCTGTCGGCACTGAGACTGCTGAGGCCTGTCGTGTGGGATTGGTTCGCCTGGGTGAGGCTCTGCACAGCGTTGACTGACATGGCATCCTGCCTCCTGTCAGGCGTAGATGTCTATTCGGTCCGTCGTTGTCACGGGGCCTGGTAGGGACGTGGGGGACTCCACCGAGCGGGCCGCACGGCGGCGGGCCGCTGGAGGCTCCCCGGCGTGGCGGGGGGAGGAGGGCGGCGACGGGTGGCCTCCAGCATGCTCGCTCAGCACAAACGAGCTCAACGAGAGCCCCTCCTGAGCCATCGCCTGACGCACACCTGATTCAAGGTGCTGCGTCATCTGCCGTAAGACAGGGCCATCCACGGCGACCGCGGCGGCCAAAGTCTGGTGTTCGTGTTCCCGCACCCGCACTGTCACCTCTCCGGCGCCAGGCTGATGGACCTCGACCTGCAACTCGCTTACTGGCGGTATGTCGTCCGCACGGGACAGGACCAGGGCCGGACCGACGGGATCCGTTTGCGCTTCCGCCATCTCCAGCGAGCGTCGTGACGGCGAGGGAGCCGCCGCCACGGACCACGAAGACCCCCTGTCCCTGCGCTGCGACGAGGCAGACGGTGCGCGCATGTCCTGCAACAGCCCCTGCGCGCCGCCCGATGCTCGGACCTTGAGGCTCCCGCGGACTTGCTGGACTGCTTGCCTCGCCTCGCTACCTGACGCCTGCCGCGCAGCCTCGGCCCATGCGTCTGAGTCGCCTGTAACCCCGTATTCCGCCCCGGATGCGCTCACGGTATTGCCCCTGACTGACCCCATCGGGTCGGGCAGTAGAACGGGCACGGCTTCCGTGGGGCGGCGGAGCCCCTGCGGTGGCCCGAAGGCGCGCTGCAGTGTGGCGTCTGCGCTTTGACCAGCGTGCGACGGCGAGTCTGGCGCCAACGCGGTATGCGCCACCATAGCCGTAGCCACCGCTTGCGGTGCCTCAGTGACGGTGAGCTCAGGGGCAGCCGCTGGCACTAACCGCGGCGCAAGAGGCCTGTGGAGCACCGTCGAGGGCGCCAGGGCGGCACCAGAGGTCGCCGCCGCGACGGACGCTGGCGACCGCGCCGTTCGTGTCTCGGCAGGCGATCCACCGGGCGGTCCAGTTCGCTCCCCGACCAGGGCGGTATGGGGCGACGGAGCCGGCGCGGAGGCTGGCTGAATGGCCGGCAGGGCGGCCGGTAGCCAGTCTGCGGCACTGTCCTGCACATCGAGGAGTTCGGGCTGCCTGGGGACCTGAGCGGAGGGCGGCTCGCTGACCTTGGGCACCAAGCGCTCCGTCGGGACCAGCCCCCGCGTACCGGTGCGTCGCTCCGTCACCGGCGTATTCCGGCCCGGAGTGGCGGCCAGGGGTCCCGGAGGCAGCTCCGGGGCGGCTTGGGAAGCGGGCTGGGGAAGACCCGGGGCGCTGGCTCCGACCGCAGCTCCTGACAGGACCGCCGAGCCGTGGTTCTGGGCGGCAGGGAGTGCGATGTGGGTGCTATCACCCCGCGGCATGGGAAGACTGAAAGCTGGCTGCGAGTCGCGCTGCTGACCGGCCGGCACTGGTGTCGCCGTGTCCCCTGCCGCTCCCGGCGGGGCCTGAGCCGGTGCCTGCACGAGCTGCGCGCCGGGCACCCCCCGGGGAGGCCCGTCAGCCGGAAGCGAGAGTGCGTTCAGTCCGCTCAGCGCCACACCACCCGACTGCTCGGGCGACCGGTCGCCGGCGTCGTGAGAAGGCAGCGCTCCGCGTAACGGGGGAGCCTCCTGCAACGCAGCGAGCATGGCGGCAAAGAGTCCGTCGCCTTCGGGCTCTCGCGTTGTCTGCTCATCGGTGGGGGCGAGGGTATCCGGGCAGGCGCCTGCCGCCAGGACAGAGGTCATGGGCTCACTCCGCTTTCCGCTGCCACAGCGTCTGCAGCACCCGTCGGACATAGGCCTGGGTCTCGCGGTAGGGCGGTATGCCGTCATAGCGGCGGACCGCCCCCGGCCCTGCGTTGTAGGCCGCCAGGGCCAGGTCCACGTCATGGAAGCGGTCCAACTGCTGCCGCAGGTACTTCACACCGCCTTCGATGTTGGCCTCGGGATCCAGCGGATCACTGACCCCCAAAGCGCGCGCGGTCCCCGGCATGAGCTGCATGAGACCCAGGGCGCCGGCGCTCGAGCGACAGTTGGGGTCATAGCCGGATTCGGCCTGGATAACCGCGTGCACCAGGTCGGCATCCACGCCGTGGCGGGTCGCCGCCGCCTGGATGAGACGGTCGAAGTCCGAGCGAGTAGTCGGTGCGTTGCCGGCGGTTCGGGGGCAGCGCTCTGGCGTCTCGAGAACCGCCGTCGCCCTGGCGAACTCAGCGTCAAAGCTCGCTAACCCATGGGCGCCCGCACTCGACGGCTCCAGACTGTGGAGCCGCTCCTGGATGGCGGCGATTCGACACAGGACAGAAGCCAACTGGGGCAGCATCCCGGCACTCCCTCCCAGGGTGCACGTGATGGCAGCAACGTCAAGGTGGCGATAGACTAGCCGGCGTCGTCGGAACGCAGGTAGCTAAGCAGACCGGCCTCGTCCAGCAGGCGCTGCTGTGCCCGCTTCTGGGACGTGACATGCGCGTGCCACCGCCGCAGCTTCAGCCGATCGAGCACCTGCCGTTCCCGCGCTGCAGCCAGGAGCTCCTGGCGGCGCAGGTGCTCCTGCCGCGTCTGCTCGAGAAGCTGCTGCTGGTGGGCGGCACGCCGGTGGCAAAGATGAGCAAGATGCAGGCTGGTGCCAAGCAGGCTGTCTCCGTCACAGACTGCTCCTGGCTGTGCGGCCACGCATCGCGCGGCCTGCTCCCAGGCGCTTTCACACGCCATCAGGGCATCCTGAGTGCGGAAGACCTGGCGCTGACTGTCAGCCAGACGCACACGGGCCTCGTCCTCGGAGCGTGAGCGCAAGTCAAGCAGGCGTTGCAGGCCGAAGCGAAAATCAGACATGGGCCTTGCCTCCGTGGTGTTCTGTCGGCAGCCCGTGCACGGGCTTGAGGGCCGTGGTGGCAGATTAGGCTACCGCGTGCGCATCGGAGCCAGCCGTCCCGACCGCCTGCCGCAACTCGTCGAGAGTACGGGCGAAGTCTGATGACTCGTGGGTGTCTTGTCGGAGAAAGGCCATGACCCGCGGCTGCAGGGCGATAGCCTCGTCCACCCGGGGATTGCTGCCGGCCACATAGGCCCCCAGGTTGATGAGGTCTTCCGCTTCCTGGTAATGCGTCAAGACCTCGCGGAGCTTGTCGGCGGCCGCCCGGTGTTCGGGGGTCGTCACCTCCGGCATCAGGCGACTGACACTGGCCAATACGTCAATGGCCGGGTAATGGCCCTTGCCGGCTAGCTGGCGGGAGAGCACCACGTGTCCATCAAGGATACTGCGGGCGGCATCAGCGGCCGGGTCAGCAAGGTCGTCGCCCTCGACGAGAACCGTATACAGGCCCGTGATGCTGCCGTGTTCGGCGCAGCCTGCCCGCTCCAGCAGCCGGGGCAAGGCGGCAAAGACCGAAGGTGTGTAGCCGTTGCGCGTAGGTGGCTCTCCGCTGGCGAGACCGACTTCCCGCTGCGCCCACGCGAAGCGTGTGACGGAGTCCATCATCAGCATCACATGGCATCCGCGGGCGCGGAAATACTCGGCGACGGCAGTGGCCACGTAGGCACCCTTGAGGCGCACCAGAGGCGGCTCGTCGCTGGTCGCCACTACCACCACCGACCGGGCCAGGCCCTCCGGCCCCAGGTCGCGCTCAATGAACTCCCGCACCTCACGGCCACGCTCACCGATGAGCGCGATGACGTTGACATCGGCGCGAGCCGTCCGGGCGATCATGCCCAGCAACGTGCTCTTGCCCACACCTGCCCCAGCGAAGATGCCCAGGCGTTGCCCGCGCCCACACGTCAGCAGGCCGTCAATGGCTCGTACACCGAGGGGCATCGGCTCCAGGATGCGTTGTCGGCGCAGAGGCTGAGGGGGAGCCCCGTTCACCGGCCAAGGGGCTGCTCCCTGGCGCAGAGGCCGTCCATCCAGCGGCCGCCCCAGACCGTCCAGGACGCGGCCCAGCCAGGCCTCATGCGGGTGCAAGGCAAAACGCCCCACGGTCACGACTTCGCTGCCCATGGCGATGCTCTCCGTGGGCCCCAGAGCCATCATCTGCAGGCTTCCGTCGCGAAACCCGACCACCTCGGCTAGCATTGGCGGACGGCCAGGGCTGCGGACCTCACACAGGTCACCCAGACGCGCCGGCGGTCCACTTGACTCGACGATCAGGCCCACGGAGCGCGTAACCCGGCCGATGGAACGCATCGTCTCAAGAGTATCCAGCGCCTGCATGACCTCGCTAACCACAGTCACCGCTTGCTGTCCTCCTAGACAGGGCACTGTCTATGGCTTCATTCACCAGTTCCAGCCGCGTCTCCAGCCGGGCATCGAGGCTCCCTCTTTCCCCGTGCACAAGGCAGTCCCCGGCCGTCAGGGCCTCGTCCACCCGGACCTCCAACTGCGCTTCAGCGGACAGCAGCGCAGCCAGCTCCTCCTGCGCCCGGCGGATCGCCGGCTCATGCGCGGGGGCCACTACCACCTGGACCCGCTGGCTGTCACTGAGTCTCTGGAGCGCCTCGCACACGACCGGGACAATGCGGTCCGGGTCCGCGCTGAAATGGTCACGCAGCAGCCGACGCAGGATAGCGCTAACCAGATGGACGGTCTCGCGCTCGAGTTGTCCCAGGTGCCGCTGCCAGTCTTGGCGCAGCGCCGCAATGACGCTCTCGGCCGCCTGGCGGAAAGCTGCCTGCTCCTGCTCGCGAACAGTCCGGACCTCGGCAACCATGGCAGCGGCCTGCTCCCGGGCCTCCTGCAGGAGAGTGGCAGCCTCCTCTCGGGCAGCCGCCAGGATCGCCTCGCGTTCGGCCTCCAGGGCGTCTACCGCAGCCGAACAGGGCGTGTCACCAGACCAGAGCGGCGCGAAACCAGCCGTCTCCCGGGTCCAGGTCGCCAGAGGCGCGAAGGTGGGGCACATTGGCCTGTCAGCCCCTCTCCGCCGGCTGACTCTCACGCAGCATGGCCTGCAACCGATCGGCTACCAGACTCGCATCGCGGCGAGCCACCTCGCGCAGGCGCTCTCGTAGTTCCTGCGCGTCAGGAGACGGTCCCCCTGTCCGCTCGACCTCGGCAGATGAGGCCACTGCGGGTTGGACATCCCTGCCGCCGGACACGAACGCATCGGCAGCAGGCGCAAGCCCCGGGGTAGCACGGATCTGCCTGAACACCGTGGTGACGGTCAGAAAGAGGATGACTGCGGCGACGACGCTCATGCCGCTGCGCAGAGCTGTGCGTCCCCAGGCTCGCAGGTTCGCCTTGCGCTCCTGACGCGCCAGGTCCTCTTCCTGGCTCTTGGCCATCTCTGCGGCGCTGATCTTCATTCGCTGCACCGTGACCGTGTCGCGGTCGGGCTGTGCGCCAGCGGCGGCGGTGAGCAGTTGGCGGACTTGCTCTTCTGCAGTGCCGGGCAACTCCTCGTCAATGATGGCTGCCACTGAGAGCGCACGAATCCGGCCCGGTGCCTTGACAATCGAGGTGGAGTTGCGCGAGTACTGGTACTCGCGTGTTTCATCTTTCTGGACATAGGTGCCGGCGCGCCCCTCGCGAAGGGTAACCACAGGCGCGGCGATATTGGCTTCCAGCCCCGCCGAACCCCCCGTCCCGTCGGCACTACCTTGGTACTGCTCTGACTTGATTTTCTCTGTAGCCACCAGCCCGCGCCCATTGGCCGCGGGAGAGAGCGCCTCGGTCTTCACCTCATGGGTATCGAAGTCCAGGTCCGCACGCACTCGCACTACCGACTTGCTTGGTCCGACTACTGCATCCAGCATGGTCTGCAGGCTGTGCGCGAGCCGCTCCTCGTACTGCTGCCTGATCTGGAGTTGTGTCCCCGCCAGCGCCCCCGAGCTACCACCCAAGTCCGGTCCATGCAGGACACGACCGTTGGCGTCCACGACCGTGACTTCGCCAGGCGGTACGTCCTTGACAGCGCTGGCAACCAGTTGCGCGATGGCCGTGATGGCATCGGCCGGCAGGCTGACGCCCGCTTGGGGCTGGATCACGACGGCAGCGCTGGCCTTGGTCCTCTCGGCAAACAGGCTTTCCTCGGGCAGGACGATGTGTACGCGAGCACTGCGCACTCCTTCCATCGCGCCGATGGTTCGCGCCAGTTCGCCCTGGAGGGCCCGCTGGTAGTTGACGCGATTACTGAACTGCGTGCCGGGCAGCCCTGACCGGTCAAAGATCTCAAAGCCCACCTGCCCGGAGGCCGGGAGTCCTTCCCGGGCCAGACTGATGCGCAGCTCGTAGACCTTTTCCTGGGGCACAGCGATGGTACTGCCGCCGTCGCTGAGGCGGTACGGCACTCGCTCTGCCTTGAGCTTCTCGACAATGGCCGCGGCATCTTCGGCAGCGAGACCTGTATAGAGGGCAGTCATCTCCACGCTGGAGCTGAAGCGCAGCAGGCTGATAAGAGCGGCCACGCAGAGGGCGGTGGCGCCAAGGATGACCATCCGCGCCCGCAGATCCAGGGCGTTCCATAGCTGTCGCAACTGGCTAACCATAGGCGAGAGCCACTCTCAAGGACTACCGCGTTTTGCCGTCAGAACTGCATACGGCTGATTTCTTGGTAGGCGGCGATGGCCTTCTGGGTGACGCGCATGGTGATCTGAAGCGCCAGGTCCGCCTCGGCCATGGCGATGAGCGGGTCATGAAGGTTGTCAGCTTCACCGGTGGCCACGCGGCGGGCTTGCAGGTCTGCGGCTTGCAGCGTATCGTTCACGCGCTCCAATGCTCCCGCCAGGACCTTGGAGAAGCTGAGCTGCTCCCCAGCGGGCGCCGCCGCCGTGCCGGCCGGTCTCATCGGCACTCCGGCCGTACCCTGCAGCTCCCGCCCGGAGGACACCTCAGGTGGCGAGGCAAGACGGGCGGCCGTGAATGGTTCGACGCGCACGCCGGACACCTCCCTTCGGCGGTCAGGCCAACAGCTCCAACGCTCGCTCCTGAAGTCTGCGCTGAGACTGCAGGGCCAGGGCGTTGGCCTCATAGGCCCTGGTGGCGGCCATCATATCCACGACCTCGGCCGGCACGTCCACGTTGGGCATGGCCACATACCCCTCCGCATTGGCATCAGGGTGGGATGGATCGTGAACCAGCCGCGGCGGCGTGGGGTCGGGCAGTACACCGGCCACATGAACGCCGCCCGCAGACCCGCGTTCGCCGGGCTCCCCAAGCCCCATTCCCGAGGCGAGGATGACCTCCCGGCGACGGTAGGGGCCGCCCTCGGGCGTGCGCGTGGTCTCGGCGTTGGCGATGTTTTCGGCGATCACGTTCAGGCGCAAGCGTTCAGCGCTCAACGCGCTGGCACTGACTCGCAGACCCCCAAACAGGCTCACAGCCTACCTCCCTCGGTGGCCACGGAGCGCAGCATCTGCAGCCTCCGACTGAGCAGACGCGTCAGAACCTGGTACTGCAGGCCGCTCTCCACCAGTTCCGACATCTCGGTCTCGAGGTCCACCGCGTTACCATCCCGTCGCAGGGCGGGGCCGGCGTAGATGCTGCGCCGGGGACTGACGTGCTGGAGGTCCGCCAGGTCACCGTCGCTGGCCGCCTCGAGGGCCTCTCTGAGCTGGCTCTCGAAATCCACGCGGCGAGGGCGGTAGCCCGGGGTCTCCAGGTTTGCCAGGTTCTCGGCCGCCACCCCTTGACGGGCAGCAGCGCCATCGAGAGCGTGGCGCAGGGCCAACGAGGTCAGGTCATGGGTCACGCGGTCCATAGGCACTCCCTTGCCCGGCGCTGCCGGTACACCCGGAGTGCTGCAATCGGCGTGCCAAGTGGGCCGTCAAGCCACAGCGGGGAGGGAGGGGGAGCCGGCAACGGCGCGGGGGCGCGGTCGCCGGCGTCTGTGGGCGGGCGGAATACCGAGGGCATCACGGTACTTGGCCACGGTGCGTCTGGCCAGCACGTGCCCTCGACCCTGCAAGAGATGCGCGAGAGCGTTGTCTGACAGTGGGCGCGAGGGGTCCTCGGCGGCGATGAGTTCCCTGAGCTCCTCCTTGGCAGACAGCGAACCGTCAAAGAACAGGTCATAGGGAACCAGGCGCTGGTCGGGCAACTGCAGGTATTTGCCCCGTGTCACCCGGCTGATCGTCGACTCATGGACCCCAAGTTCAGCCGCGATCTCTTTGCGGGTCAGGGGCTCCAGGCCGGCGGGACCCTCACGGAAGAAGGCTTCCTGGCGCCGGACAATGGCCTCCGTCACACGCCGCAGCACAGCCTCGCGGCGGGTGAGGTGATCGATGAAGGTCTGGGCCGCGCGGACCTTGTCAGCCAACTGGAGGCGCTCCGCTGGCGAGAGGGGGCACGTGGCGCGGCGCCAGGCCGCATCCAGCCGTGCGTAGGCTTCACTGACCCGCACGCTTTGCGTCCAGGACTGCACGATTCTCACCCGTATCTGCCCGCCCTCCGCGCTCACCGCCGTATCGGGAGAGATGGCCTCTTTGGCAGCGACCGCCGGGCCCAGGTCATCGCGGAAACGATCCGCCGGCCACATGTAGAGGTGCTCACCGATGAACTGCAGGATTGCCGCCAACTGGGCATCAGACAGACTCAGGAAGGCAGCCGCCTCGGCGGGCGAACGGCGGCGCACCGTCTGCAGATAGGTGTTGATGAAATCCTGCGTGTGCGGCGGCACCTGGGACGCCGGGAACCGTTCCACCTGCAGCAGCAGACACTCACGCAGGCTGCGGGCCCCGACCCCCGCCGGCTCCAGAGATTGCAGCGTGCGGACCGCCGCCTCCACGTCAAAGCAGCTCACACCGAACTGCCTGGCAACGCTTCCCGGCTCGATGTCGAGAAAGCCCCGTTCATCGAGGCAGTCCACGAGATACTCGCAGATCGCGCGCCGATCCGGCGGCACGTGAGCTAGCTGGAGCCGTAGGTCGTCAGCCAGCGTGCAGGGCGCCGGCAGGTTCTCCAACACGTCCGGCGTCTCCAGCGACGCCACTGCTGCGTGGCCGGGAGCAAAATGGGGCAGAGGGCCATCGGTCAGCTCGAGCGCGGGGTTGTCCCGCAGCTCCTGCTGGATCCGTTCCCAAAGCTTGTCGGCGGTGAGTTCGAGGATTTCGCTCTGCACAACCAACTGCGGCGAGACAGTCTGAGACAAGGTGGTGTCGGCCACAAGCCGGGTCGTCTGTCCCAACACAAGCGCGCCCTCCCCTGGCACTGGCAAGCGTTGGCGGGGAATCTCCCCGACAGACTATCGGCCGCAATACCGCGCAGCTTTAGCCTGCGAGCCGCAACGTTTCTGTAGCAGCCTTACGTCCTCCGCTTGGAGGGAAGTCAGCGTGTGCAGGAGGAGCCGACCTGCGCGTTCCAGCGACCTCACCGAGATACGCTGGGCCTGGTCGGCCGAGGTGTGATTGCGGGGATCAGGCAGCGACTGCAGCCAGATCGAGGGAATGGCGGCGCGCGCAAAGGAGGCATGGTCGCTATCGGCCGAATGTCCGCTGGCGGCCACAGACAGGCCGAGTGCCGCGGCGCTGCGGGCCACCAGACCGGCAAGGTACCGGCTGCGAGCTCCGTACTGCCAGACGTGCAGGTCGGTGCCGCACCCGACCATGTCGACATTGATCATCGCCACCGCGGACCCCGCACATCGCCTCGCAAAGTGGCGCGAGCCCACGAGGCTTTCGCCGCCTGGGCTGCGTTCCTCTGCGCCGAAGAACACGACCTGAATGGCGTACGGCAGCGACTGCTTGACCAGCAGGCTAGCCACCTCCAGGACGACCGCAACCCCCGAGGCATTGTCATTGGCACCCTGCACGGCGGGCGACACAGTGTCATAGTGAGCGCCGACTACGATGCGCGGTTTGCGGCCCGCCCCAGGGGCCAGCCCGACAACATTGGCGGTGCTTTGCCCCGCCTTACCCAGCGTGATGCCTCGTTGCACGGCGACGATGTAGCCGAGGTCGGCCAGCTCACGGGCCAGGTAAGCCGCTGCCTGGCGTTCTGCCGCGCTGCCGGCGGGGCGCGGGCCGACCTCCCAGCAGAGGTAGGCGATGTTGCCCAAAGCATCGCTGGGCTCAAACTGTCGCCACAGGGTTTGTGCGGGCGTCGGCGGCAGCGCTGGCGGCTCTGCAGCCTGGGTCTCGGCTCCTGGCCAGTGGCTCTCCGTGCCGAAGGCCACGTATAGCGCCGCCATAAGCACGTTGGCGCCGACGAAGAGACCATGGGCAAACTGTCTTTGGGGGGACATCGGGAGCCTCGCTTCCAGTACTCATCGGCCGCAAGAGCCTTCAGGTTTACGGGTCACTCAATCTGCCCTCGCCATGGGCGAATACTCCCATGGGGTCGTGTGGCTGGGCGGCAACCACACCGGAGCACGATGGGAGCGCCTTCGCCTGAGCGACCAGTCGGCACGGGCCCGAAACGGGCACAGAAATTGCAGCGGGGGAAGCCGAACCGTGCAAGCTGAACACGTGGCTCCCATCTTCACCAGTGCCTTCGACCTGCTCGCCTCGACCGGCGCCAACCCGCACCGCTGCGGGCTGTCGCTGCTGGCTGGCTCGGTGCCGGTGCCGTGGGAGGTCGTCAGCCTGGTGCAGTTCGAGGGGGACCTCCAGGGCACCGCACTGTGTGGAGTGTCGCGTGCGACAGCCCTAAGGCTACGACCGGCACTGGGCCTGGAGACGGACCCTGACGGCCTTCAGACGGTAGCGGAGCTAGTCCGACAGGTCTGTGACAGCGCCCTGCTCCGGCTGGAGGAGGCAGGACTGAAGTGCCGGGTGTCGGCGCCGACTACGCTTGCAGACTGTCAGCGACTGCCGAGCGGCAGCGGGGTGTCAGTGGTATTGGCTATCACGTCTGACTACGGCCTTCTGGACCTGGGGGTATCGCTTCAGCGCGTAACGGACGCCGTAAGTGAAGCCGGGGAAAACGCAGCTTGAGCGCAGTGCAGTGCCCATGACAGACGCTTCCACTCTGCGACGTGCCGCAATCGTCCTGGCCATCCTCGGCGAGGACCTGGCCGCGGCAGCCTGCGCCCACCTCCCGCGCAACCAGGTCCGACGACTGGGCGAGGAGGTCGCGCGACTCGGCCATGTGTCAGCGGAGGAGGTGGAGGAGGCCCTGGCAGAGTTCGCCGACGCCGACAGGGGGATGGCCCTCGGGGGCGCGGAGTACGCCCGGAGCCTGCTGGCCGGTCTGGGGTTGTCCGAGGCGGGAGCAACTCGCTGCTCTGACGAAGAGGCCACCGACCTGAGTTGGCTGTCGGGCAGCGACGAGCTGGACCTGCGCGTGCTGGCTGGAGTCCTTGCTTCTGAACACCCGCAACTGCTGGCCGTGGTTGTCAGCCACCTGAGGCCCGACCAGACCGGCCTGTTGCTGGCCGACTTCGACGAGCACAGAGCAGCCGAGATTGCCTATCGCGCCGCACACCTGGCAGCACCGGCCCCCGGCGTGCTGGCTGCCCTGTCGGAGGCGCTCGCCGCGGAGATCGAAGCAGGCAAGGTACTTGCGGAGAGCGGGGGCATGTCCGTGGAGCATGTGGCCGATTTGCTCCTTGCTCTGCCGCCCGAGCGGCGCAAGGGGGTCCTCGAGTCTCTCAGTGCCCTGGACCGGGAGTTTGCCGACGCCGTGGCGGAGCGTGTCTTCACCTTCGATGACATCACCAGCCTGTCCGACCACGATCTGCAGGCCCTCTTGCGCAGTGTTGACATGAGTCTGCTGGTGGTAGCTCTCAAGGGAACATCGCCTGAACTGCGCGAACGGGTCAAGGCGAACCTGTCACAGCGCGGCAGGGAGCGACTGGCCGAGGAAATGGAGGTGCTGGGGGCCGTGCCTGTCAGTCAGGTGCAGGAGGCGCGACGAGCCGTGTGTGCCCAGGCGCGCGTCCTGGCCGACCGGGGTGAGATCAGCCTCGATAGCGCGATGGCGCAGTACCTGGAGTAAGGGGTCAGGAAATGCCGGAAGTCATCACCCAGGCCGAAATGGACGCTCTGCTAAACGTCGCGGGAAGGATTACAGCCGATGGCCAGGGCCCGTCTGCCGGCGTGACGTTCTACGACTTCCGTAACCCGTTGCTGCTGTCGGCCCGAGAGCTGCAGATCCTGCGCCAACGTTTCCGAACCCTGGCAGGAATGCTCTCAAGGCTGCTCAGCGCGTACCTCAGCCAACCCATGCAGTTGGCCCTGCAGTCCCTCGATGTGTGCACCCAGGCGCATTATGCCAGCACCCTGGCCAGTCCGACGGTACTGGGTGTGGTCACCTGTGAGCCCGGGCCCACACGAGTCTTCTGGGAATTGTCGCCCGACCTGGCCGACGCCGCTCTCGACTGCATGCTGGGCGGCACTGGCCGGGGCGGTAGGGAGGAAGACAGGGGGCTTGGGCCAGTGTCTCAACGTGTGTTAGCCTGTCTATTCCGCGAGGTCCTCAGCGCCTGGGTCGAGCTCTGGCCGGACCTCAGCGAGAGCCGGCCACGACTGGAGCGCGTCCAGGATACGCCGCCCGATCCTGGCGACAGCGGGTTTACTGAGCGGGTGGTGCAGGCGCTGATGGTCGGCACATGCGGCCAGCGGGAAGGCTCAGCGCGCCTCTGCCTGCCGGTCGCCACGGTCCATCGCCTGCTCAGGCAAAGGCCCAGTTCCTCGCAACCTCCGTCGCCGCAGCCTTTTCACGAAGGGCCAGTCAGCGCCCTGGCCAAGACGAGGATCGCCCTGACTGCATCCCTCGACGGGCCGCAAGTCTCGATCCAGAGGCTGCTGCAGCTCAAACCAGGGGAGGTTCTCAACTTGCATCTACCCCCTGACAGCCCATGCCTAGTGAAGATCAGCGGACGCCCGAAATTCCAGGCGGCCATCGGCACCAGTCGCGGCAGACGAGCAGTTGAGCTGTGTGAGGCTCTTGCGGAGGAGAGCACCAGCTAGCTGCGCTCATTCGTTTCAGGCTTTTTTCCGCCGGGTGCCTAAAGCCAGCCCGATGGCGAGCCGATAAGAGAATGGGTGCAGGTCGCTTTTTTCCGCCGTCACAACGTCGCAATCGCCACTCCATGGCCGGATCAAGCAACGTTGCCGGCGCAGTTACCGGGAGGGAGAACCGTGGCTGCGACCCAGGACCGACGCATCGTTATCGTGGTTGGGGAGGACGTTCACGCACAGACATGGCGACAGGAGCTGCAAAAGTCAGGGCTAGAGGTTGTCGTAGCTACCGACGAGTCAGTCCTCGCTGACGCCCCGACCGGCCCTTTGCTGGTCCGCGCCGATAGTCTCCCCGCCGAGGTAACCGATTTCGTGACCCGCCTGCGAGACACGCAGCACCGCGGCGAGATCATCGTTGTGACCACCACACCATCGGTCGCTGAGGCGGTGAGTCTGATGGGGCTGGGCTGCACCGACTATCTGCCGGCCAGCCTCACCCCCGAGCAGCTTGCGCGCCGCTGCTGCGAGGCGATTGGTCTGGAGGGGCGGACGCACCCGCCCTACGAGCTGCTGTGGCGCAACTTCCGCAAGCGTACCGGCTGGTACCATGTGCAGAGCGTCAGCGAGAGCTGCCAACGGGTCTACCAGCAGGCTGCCCAGGCAGCGCCCAGCACATCAACGGTGCTCATCGAGGGCGAAACCGGCAGTGGGAAGGAGTACCTGGCGCGGGCCCTGCACTTCATGAGTTCGCGTCGCGACTGCCCCTTTGTGGCCGTGAACTGTGGCGCGATCCCCGAGGCTCTGCTTGAGAGCGAGCTCTTTGGCCATGAGCGGGGCGCCTTCACCTCGGCGACCCGGGCCAAACCCGGTCTTTGCGAGACGGCTCACAAGGGCACACTATTCCTGGACGAGGTGGGCGACATGAGCCCTGCCATGCAGGTGAAGCTGCTGCGCTTCGTCCAGGACCGCAGCTTCGTCCGCGTCGGCGGGCTGGAGACCACCAAGGTGGACGTGCGTCTTGTGGCCGCCACCAATCAGGACCTGCGCCGGGCAGTCCGCGAAGGACGTTTCCGCGAAGACCTGTACTACCGCCTGGCCGTCATCAGCCTGCATGTGCCGCCATTGCGCCACCGCCCCCTCGACCTCCGCTGCTTCGCCGACTTCTTCCTGCGCAAGTACAGTCCGTCAGCACGGCCCAAGCGCTTCTGTGACTGTGCCTACGAGCAGCTCGCGGCTCACCACTGGCCAGGCAACCTGCGTGAGCTGGAGAACGTGGTCCAACGGGCAATCCTCACCACTCCTGGGCAGACCATCCACGCCGAAAGCATTGAGGTCGGTGAGCCACTGGTCCTGGATGAACCGATCCGACTGTTTCCCCTGACGGCAGTGTGAGCGACGGTGTCGCGCTCTGCCTTCTGCGACGGGCTGCCCCCGCACGGTGGCCCGTCGCTCTCTTTCCGGCTTCCGAGCACCCTAAGACACCGCTCCCCGACACTGAAGCTCCGCCTCACGCCACGCGTCACGGAGACCGACGATGATCTGCGTGATTTCAGCCAGCAGCACCTCATCGTCGCTGAGACTGGCTTCCGTGAGCTTCGCATGTGCCCAGTGGTAGAGGGAGCCAAGAGCGCGTGCAATCCCGGGGGCTTCACCATCCTGCAGCGCCGAGGCCAGGACGCTCAGGATACGCTGGGTTCGCACGATGCTTGTGCACTGGCCGTGGTAGTCGCGCTGAGCCATCGCCTCGCGCGCCGCGCAAAGCTCCCTGACCATGCTGTCAAAAAGCAGCACCACCCGACGACGCGGGTCTGCCGTCATCACCTCAGTATCCTGGTAGGCCTGCGTTGGGTAGGTGTGAATGGCCGTTGCCATCTTTGCACCGCCTCTTGCGCGGGTCGTGGGGCCTAGGCGTCCCTTGAAACCTGCAGCGACCGCAAGCCACTGATCTGGCTGGTCAAGTAGGACTGCAGGGCAGAGTTCTTGGCCATGATGCCCTCGATAGCCGCGAACTTCGCTTGCAGAGTCTCGGTATACGCTTGAGCACTCTTTTCCAGGCGGGTTATCTCCTCCTGGAGTGACTTGATGGTACCGTCAACCGCCTCGGCTGCTTGGGTGAGAGTGCCCACCTTGGCGTCAGTAAGGTGTAGTGACAGAGCAGTCAGACGGCTGGCCAGCCCTTGGCTCACCTTCACCACCCCCTTATCACCCGCGGTGGCGTCCGGGATCCGCAGCTTGAGCCCCTTGGCCGCACCGGTTGTGGCGGTGAGCCACTGTCCCCAGCCGTCGGCCGCCTCACCGGCGATGGTTCCCTGGACGTCCTCGCCCGTGTAGACCGCTTCGGTGCCCGGCGCAGCCCCACCCAGGTCAGTGCCACCAACGCCCCGCTCCAGACTGGAGCTGATGCTGATGCGGTAATGGCTGCCGTAGAACTTGCTCTGCACCAGTAGCTCGTCGCCTTCGACCAAAGCCCGTAACCCCAGGCCGTTGCCCTCAAACACGGCGTTGAGCCGGTCGACGGCCCGCTGCAAACTGTCCCCAGCCTGCAGGGTGACACTATACCGGCCGTTGATGGTCAGGGTCTCGTCGCGAATGATGCCTCCGGCCAGGGAGGCGCTCCGGGCCGTCGCCTGGGTCGCAGGGTGAGTGATGGTGATCGCGTACCCGGAAGGGCCGGAGTCAGCGGTTTCGGTGGTGGTACTGACAAGCTCCACTTCGGAGCTACTCAGTTCCACCCGGTTGCTGAGCAGCCGAACAACGCCCTCCGGGTCACTGGCCAGGACGCTGCGCAAGGTCTCGGCATTCAGCGCCAGCAGGCCGTCCTTGTCGACGCTCAGCCCCAACTGCGAAGGCAGCGTCAGGCTTCCTCCCAGGGTGGCCACCGCCGACATGGCCGCGGTGTGTAGCTGGGCCTGGACGCCGGCCACCGCAAAGTCTCCGAGGAACGCCCCGCCCTCGCCTGTCTCGGTGTCGAAAGTCAGGCCGGCATTGAGCGCACTGACCACCGCGTTGTAGCTGCTGACGAGGCGCTGCATGGCCGTCACGGCCGCTTCCGGGTCGCTGGCAACGGTGAGTGTCACCGGGGTGTCAGGGCTGGCGTGCAGCAAGTCAAGGCTTAGGCCATCGAGAGCGTTGTCAATCTGATTGGTGGGGCGCTCGACGAGGAAACCGTCCACGTAGATACGGGCATCCTGTGCGGCCTGCAGCTCATTGGCCGCGCCGTAAGCCTGCAAGCCAAGCGCCTGCATTACGCCGCCGGCATCTGTCAGCACGGGTGTGCCTTCAGCCCCCACCAGCTCCAGGCGATAGCGGGTGCCAGCTCCTTCTACCACCGAGGTAACCGTGGCTGTGACGCCAACGACCGCCTGGCTGATGCGCGCCGCGATGTCTTCCAGGGTATCTTCGGCCAGACTGATGTCTACGCTCTGGCCGTTGATCGTTACCGTGCCCGCAGGAGCTACAGAGAGACCCAAAGCGGTGGCCACGGGTGCCAGCTTGCTGGTCAGGTAGTCCGAGGCGGCTCCACTGGCAATGGCATGTTTGACCACTGGCTCCCCGGCGAGTAGCCCCAGGCTTTGCAGGAACCCGGCAGCATTGGCGTCCAGCAGGTCTATCGCGTTGCCGGCACCCGTCTCAAGTGCGGTAAGCACGAGACGGTGCTCAGCGTCAGATATGTGCAACACCGTGGCGTTGACGCCGGCCCCGGCCTGGTTGATCGCCTGACAGACGTCGTTGAGGCTGTCATCGGCAGTCACCGCGATGGGACGGCCGTTGACGATGATATCGCCGGCGAAGTCGAGAGGCGCCGCTGGGTCACTGACCACGGCCGACGCCAGCTTGTGCGCCTCAGCCAACCGATCCACAACGACCTCATAGGTGCCGACAGGGGCGCCGGTGGCGGCGTAGGCCAACAGACTGGCCCCGTCAGAGACCTTGACGGTGCGGGCCTGCAAGACACTGCCATCCGCCACGGCCGCGGCGTTGGCCTGCAGGGCAAGCACCTGACCGGCCAGTGATTGATAGCTGGTGTAGGCTGCGGTGCGCTCGCTGATCCGCTGGTTCAGCAGGGCGATGGGACGCCGGCGCACATCAGCCAGCGACTTGATGATGGACGTGGTATCAAGCCCCGAGATCAGCCCATCAACGGAGGTTGTGCCAAGAGCCATGGGAAGACCTCCCGGCGCCTGTGCGCCAACGTCTCAGGGAAAGACAGAGGCTGGGCGCCCGGGGAGGGAGATCAGGCGCCCAGCGTCGGGTTGCGCCAGGGCTAGCCTCGGATGAGGCTGAGCACGTTGTTGGGCAGGTTGTTGGCCTGGGCCAGGAAGCTCACCGCCGACTGGACCAGGATCTGTGAGGTCGTGAACTCGGCCATCTCGCGAGCGAAGTCCGTGTCGCGGATGCTGCTCTCGGAGGCCGCCAGGTTCTCGCGTGCGACCGCCAGGGACCGCGCCTGGGCCTCCAACTGGTTGGCCTGGAAGGCGCCCAGGTCGCCGCGGAGAGTCGAGATCTCAGAGATGGCCTGGTCAATGACCGCCAGGGCGGAGTTGGCCCCATCCACCGTCGAGATGTCAATGTCAGCCAGGCTGGCGAAGGTCGAGCCGGTGCCGGTGCCAAGCTGGCTGATGCTGCAGTTCTGGATCTGCATGGAGACGGTCTGTCCGGCCTGAATGCCGATCTGGAACGACAATGCCCCCTGCTCGGCGTATACGGCTGAGGTCCAGTCGCCGACAGCGTTGCCGGCAGCCGTCAGCGTGATGGAGCCGTAGGTGGCATGGGACAGTTGCAGACCAGACCCCGCCGAGAACGTCACGGCCGCCCCGCCGTTGAACGTGACGTCAGCTACAGCGTCGACTCCCGCATCGGCGGCAAAGAGGTTCTCACCGTCCCCGGCCAGCGCGGTGGTCAGGTCCATGTCGGAGCCGGGATCGGTGACCTTGCGGTACTCCACGCTGACATGCTGGTCTGAACCATAGTCCAGGCTGCTGATAAGCAACTCACCACCGCTGATCTCAGCGGTGACGCCCAGGGCGCTTTGCTGAGCGGCGATGGCGTCCACGATGTCCTGCCACTGGGTTGTGCTGCCGATGTTGGTGTTCTGGGCGTTGTTGGTGATGTTGACTTTGACGCCGTTGATGTAGAGCGCCACCTCGTCGCCCGCGTCAAAGCCCACCATGTCGCCGGCGAAGGTGTCGGTGGCGGCAGCGATGGTGGCCGCACTGCTGACGCTGGCCTTCGCGGCCGCGGTGGTGACGCTGACGTCAACCCAACCGGCCTGGGTCTCCGTCAGGCCCGTGAGGCTGGCACTGGCGATATGTGTGTTGTCTACGACCGTGGACTTGGTGCCCGCGGAGCCGTCAAGCAGCTTGCGCCCGCCGTAGGCCGTCGTGCTGGCGATGCTTTCCAGGGTCGTGAGCGCCGAAGCTACCTGCTGCTGGAGAGCAGCCCGTGACTCGTCGCTCTGGTTGCTGTCGGACGCAGCAGCGACGGTCAGGCTGCGGATCTGCCGCAGAAGCCCGTTCACCTCATTCAGCGCCCCCTCCGCCGTCTTGATGAGGTTGACGCCCTCCATCGCGTTCTGCTGGGCCACATCCAGGCTGGACACCTGGGCCCGGAGCAGCTCGGAGATGATCAGACCCGACGGGTCATCGGCTCCGCGGTTGATCCGCAGGCCCGATGACAGCCGCTCGACCGACTTTTGCAGCCGCACGGAGTTCAGCTGCAGGTTCCGCTGCGCGTTGATGGACGAGATGTTTTGGTTGATGCTGGTGAGAGCCATTCGTTCTTTCCTCCTTGAAAGAAGAACCGGTGGTCAATGAGTGGTTCTGAGGCAGTGTCGCGGCATCCGTGCCGCTGCGGCCAGATTTCCGACACGAAGACATCGTGTGCTGCGAGACCTGCTAAGCCCGGCGTTGGGCCACTATCCGCGCATCCCCCCTCTCACGAGGTGACCGCTGTCTCAGCGCTATATTGGCAGCCCACAGGGGCACTTAAGCCCTCGCCAGCGGGCGGAAGCACGTTTGTTACATGCGTCGCCGCGAACCTGGCATGACTATTGCAGCCCCAGGGGCATGCTCGCACGCCTTCGGGGGCAGACCGACGTCCTGATGGCAGTGGGGGTCATCGGCCTCATCGGCATGATGATCATCCCGTTGCCCACCTGGGTCTTGGATCTGCTGCTGGTGAGCAACATCGCTGTGTCCCTGAGCGTCCTGCTCATCGCCATGTACCTGGCCCGCCCGCTGGAGTTCTGGGTGCTCCCGTCACTGCTGCTGGTCACCACACTCTTTCGGCTGGGCCTCAATATCTCGTCCACTCGCCTGGTGCTGTTGCATGCCGACGCGGGGCGTGTCATTGAGGCCTTCGGGAACTTCGTGGTGGGTGGCGACCTGCTGGTCGGCTGTGTGGTCTTCATCATCATCGTGGTCATTCAGTTCGTGGTCATTACCAGCGGCTCAGGCCGGGTCGCCGAGGTGGCGGCTCGCTTCACGCTCGATGAGATGCCTGGGAAGCAGATGAGCATAGACGCCGACCTCAATGCCGGGGCCATCACGGAGGCAGAGGCGCGGCACAGGCGACGCGAGATCGAACGTGAGGCTGACTTCTACGGGGCCATGGACGGCGCCAGCAAGTTCATCCGGGGTGACGCTATTGCCGGCATCGTGATCGTGGGGGTCAACATCCTGGGGGGCATTGCCATCGGGGTCGGGCGCATGGGAATGCCGCTGATGGAGGCCTTGCAGCGCTATGCCCTGCTGACCGTTGGCGACGGGCTGGTCAGCCAGATCCCGGCCCTGCTTATCTCCACCGCCACCGGCATTGTGGTCACCCGTGCGGCGTCCGAACACGACCTGGGGCGCGATGTGGCCAGCCAGCTCACAGCCCATCCGCGGGCCCTGACCATCGCCGGCAGCATGCTCCTGGCCCTCGGCCTGGTGCCGGGTCTGCCCAAGTTCAGCTTCCTCTTCCTGGGTGCCCTGGTGGTGGGGGCGGGCCAGTGGCTTGGGCGCGCCAGAGCGCCGCTTGCTTCGGCACCCGGGGAAACCGGCGTCACGGCGCCGACGGTAGAGGCGACGGACGACCGTCTGCCCCTGGGCGTAGACCGCTTGGCCCTGGATATCGGTTACAGCCTCATCGCGCTGCTGGAGCACCCCGGTGGCCCCGGACTGTTGGACCGGGTGACTGCGCTGCGCCAGCAACTGAGCCGCGAGCTGGGCATCCCGATTCCTCCGGTGCGGGTGCGAGACGACATCAGCCTGCCGCCCAATGAGTATGTCATCCGCTTGCGGGGCAGCGAACGTGCACGAGGGCAGGTTCGCCCCGGGATGCTGATGGCTATTCCCAACCGGCCCGATGCACCGCCCCTGCCAGGCGAGGAGACCCGCGAACCGGTCTTCGACTTGCCGGCCCGCTGGATCGCCCGGGAGCAGCAGTTGCAGGCCGAGACCCGGGGCCATGCCGTGGTGGAGCCGGCGGCAGTTATTGCCACCCACCTGAGTGAGACGATTCGCCGGCACGCCGCGGAGGTGCTCAGCCGCCAGGACGTGGCTGACCTGATAGACCAGGTGCGAGAGCGGGAGCCTGCGGTCGTGACCGAACTCATCCCCGAGCTGGCTACCGTCGGGGTGGTGCACCAAGTGCTGCGGGAGCTTCTGGAGGAGGGTCTCAGCATCCGCGATCTGCCCTCCCTGCTGGAGGCGCTGGCCGACGGTCTGCGGCTCTCAGGCCAGGTGCAGTCAGCCATCGAGTATGTCCGCATGACCCAGGCCGAGGCCATTTGCGAGCGCCTCTGCGGCCAGGGGCGCCTGCTGCGCGCGATCACCATCAGCCCAGAGCTGGAGCGGCTGGTGGAGGACTGTCTGGTCCAGACTCCTGATGGCGCAGTCTGCGCACTCCCGCCCAGTGTCACCACCGCGGTGGTGCGGGAACTGGGTTCGCTGTCGCAGCGTCTGGCGGCTGACGGACGGGAGACCGTGGTGCTGAGTTCACCGCGAGTGCGGCCCTTGGTCCGTAGCGCCATCGCCCGCCACTTCCCTCGCGTCTGGGTCCTGAGCTATGCCGAGTTGGCCCCGCAAGTGCAGGTGGAAATTGTGGCCCAGTTGGGGCTGCCCGAAGGAGCCATCTGACCGGCGCGAATGTTGCCGCTTCGTTACTTAAACCATACGGATAGCTGACGATATATGCTGTGAGAGCAGCAGCCGCAGGCTGCTGGGGAGAAGAAAGCGATGGTCCGCGGACTCTACGCTGCCGCCAGTGGCATGATGGCGCAGATCGCTCGCCAGGACATCCATGCCCACAATCTGGCCAACGCCAACACCGTGGGCTTCCGTGGCGCCAGGGCGGTCGTCGGCCGTTTCGCTGACAACCTGGCAACCGCAGCACGGGTCGGGTCGCGCACGGCCGGTGCGGTCTACGTCCAGGCTGCCAGGCACGACCCCGCCGACGGTCCCCTCGTGCGGACGGACAACCCGCTGGATCTGGCGCTCAGTGGCTCTGCCTGCTTCGTGGTCCAAACGCCCGCGGGTGTGGCTTACACCACCGACGGGCGCTTTCGGTTGGACCACCAACGCCGACTGGTAACGCAGCAAGGAGACCTCGTGCTTGATGAGACCGGACCGGTCGTGGTGCCCGAGGGGGAACTGACGGTCACCGAGCGGGGGGAGCTCTTCTGTCGTGGACAGCGGCTTGGGCAGCTTCGTCTGGTCGAGCCGGTGAACCCGGAACCGATCGGTCGGGGCCTGTACCGGGCGTCACAGACACAGCCTCCCAACGCGGTGACCGTCCACCAGGGGATGGTGGAGCAGTCCAACGTGAGCACGATGCTGGAGATGGCCCAGATGCTCAGTGGCTTCCGGCTCTATGAGGCCAACGCTACGGCCCTGCGCTATCAGGACCAGAGCCTGGCTACGCTGCAAAGAATCGTGGAGTAGGCGAGACTTCGCCGCGAGGGCACTACCGATGATGCGCGCACTGTGGTCAGCCGCCAGTGGCATGGTGGCACAGCAGCTCAACGTGGACACCATCGCCAACAACCTGGCCAATGTCAACACCGCGGGCTACAAACGCCAGCGTGTGGACTTCCAGGACCTCCTCTATCAGACGGTCCATAGCCCCGGGACGCCGGTAGCCGATGGGGTGCAACTGCCCACCGGCATCCAGGTGGGTCTGGGTGCCCGGGCCGCTGCCACCACGAAGATCTTCACCCAGGGGACTTTCCAGGAGACGGGCAACCCCTTGGACCTGGTCATCGAGGGCGATGGCTTCTTTCAGGTCCTTACGCCCAACGGCGACCTGGCATACACCCGCGCCGGCGCCTTCAAGCTGGACAGTAACAACAACATCGTGACCCCTGACGGCTATCAGCTTGAGCCGGCCCTGGCCATACCCCCTAACGCCGAGAGCGTCAGCGTGGGAGCCGACGGGACGGTAGCGGTCACCCTGGCTGGACAGACAGATCCGCAGACCGTCGGGCAGATCAGCATCGCGCGCTTCGCCAACTCTGCCGGTCTGCAGAACATCGGCCACAGCCTCTACGCGGTGACAGCGGCCTCAGGCAGCGCCGAGGTGGGCGCTCCGGGAACCGACGGACGCGGCTTCATCGCCCAGGGCGTGCTGGAGCTGTCCAATGTGCAGGTGGTCGAGGAGATGGTCAACATGATCACCGCCCAGCGGGCCTATGAGGCCAACTCGCAGGCAATCAAGGTGGCCGATGACATGCTGCGCACGGCCAACAACGCCCGGGGCTAGCCATGCTTCTGGTCATTGTGTGGGGATTGCTTCTGTTGTCTGAGACCAGCGACGCCCAGGTGGAGCGGGCCACCATTGTCCTGCGAGACAAGGTGACCGTGGACACGGCCGAAATCCTGCTGCCCCAGGTTGCGGCGATAGCCGGCCCGGAAGACGCTGTCTATGCGCTTGGGCAGGTCTCGCTGGGTTCCGCGCCGGTGCCGGGCACGAGCCGGACCGTGGCTGTGGACTATGTCCGCCTGCGGCTGAAACGCTACGGCCTCGCGCTCGATAGCTTGGACATCCAGGGTCAGGTCGTGGTCATCCACCGGGACGCAGAGGCTGGCGACGCGCCTGCCAGTGCCGCCCGGACGCCCTGCAGCGCCGCGACCGCAACTCCTCTGCCGTCGCCAGACGTGCGGCGCAACGATGAGGTACACGTCGCGGTGCGATGCCGTGGGGTCACCGTGGGGTTGACCGGACGCGCCCTGCAGAACGGGTGCGTGGGGGATCTGATCCGCGTGCAGATACCACAGACGAGCCGCACCGTGGAGGCCACTGTCATCGGCCCGGGGCAACTGGCAATGCAGCTGCAGGGAGGCCAGCCTTATGCGCAGTAAGCTTTGGCTGTTGGTGTGGATTCTGGCTGCCGCCACCGCGCACAGCGACTCGCTCTACCGCACGGAGGCGGGCCTTGGCAACCTCTTTGCCGATCGCAAAGCGTTCCAGGTCGGCGACGTCATCCACATCGTTGTTACCGAGAGCGCATCAGCATCTCAGAATATGACCGATGCCAACGCTTCCAGCAGCACAGCCCGGGTGGGGCCGGGAGCCGGCAAACTCTCCTTCCTGCCCTTGTGGGGCTACGGCGGGGACATCTCGGCCCAGGCCAAGGGCACTACAACCCGGTCTGACACTCTGACGGCGCGACTGGCGGCAACCGTTGTCGGTGTGGCTCCCAACGGCGACCTGCTAGTGGAGGGCGAGCGCCTGGTGAGTGTGCACAAGACTCACCAGACGCTTAAGATCACGGGCCAGGTACGCCCTCGCGACATCGGAGCGGACAACTCGGTCCCCTCTTACAAGGTGGCCAACATCAGACTGAGTTACAGCGGCTCCAGCCCCAACCACCCAGGCAGCCAGACCGGCATTATCACCCGGCTGCTTCACTGGCTCTTCTGACGCGAGGCCCGGCGATGCGACACCTGGCACTGGCCACAATCCTCGTCCTGGCCCTGTCAGCCACCGTAAACACGGCGGGCGCCTCGAGCCGGATCAAGGACATAGCCGTCCTGGCTGGCATGGGCAGACACAAGCTGCTCGGGTACGGCCTGGTCGTCGGTTTGGAGGGAACCGGGGATAGCGACAGCTCCCTGTTGACCGCCCGCAGCACTGCCAACGTGCTGGAGAGTTTCGGTGTGACCGTCGCCAGCGAGGACCTGACGGCCAAGAACGTGGCGGCGGTCATGGTCACTGCCGAGCTACCCCCCATCGCGGCGGTCAACACTACCCTTGATGTAACCGTCTCGTCGCTGGCCGACGCCAAGAGTTTGCAGGGCGGGACGCTGCTCTTGACGCCGCTGAAGGCAGGCGACGGCGAGGTCTATGCGGTTGCCCAGGGCGCCGTGACCATCGGTGGCTTCAGCGTCCAAAGTCGTTCCGGTGAGCAGGCCCAAAAGAACCACGTCACCGTGGGTCGTGTGCCAGGTGGGGCCTCGGTGGTCAAGGCGCTGGACAGTTCGCTGGCGGCCCTGGACACCCTGGAACTGGTTCTGCTGCAGCCCGATTTCACCACCGCATGGAGAGTAGCTCAGGTAATCAACCAGGCCCACGGTGAGAGACTGGCGACAGCGGTGGACCAGGCCACGGTGCGCATCACCCTGCCGCTTCAGGCCAGAGCCGATATCACTCGTTTTGTGGTGGAACTGGAGAACCTGCCGGTTGAGCCAGACGCAGCGGCTCGCGTGGTCATCAACGAGCGCACGGGAACCGTGGTCATCGGCAGCGCTGTCCGCTTGCTACCCGTGGCCATCTGTCACGGTGGACTGACCGTGGAGGTGCACAGCGAGACGCAGGTGTCGCAGCCGCCACCACTGGTTGGCGAGGCGGCCGGCGGGGCTGCCGTCGTGGTCCCGGGCTCTTCTGGGACCGGTGGGAACTCCCTTACTGGCGGCCAGACCGTGGTAGTTCGACAGGAAGACCTGCGGGTCAGGGAAGCTCCGGGGCAACTGGCCACGGTGCCAGCGGCAGCCACGCTTGACGACCTTGTGAAAGCCCTCAACACCCTCGGTGTCAAGCCGCGCGACCTGATCGCGATCCTGCAAGCCCTCAAGGAAGCGGGAGCCCTGCAAGCCGAACTTGTGCTGTTGTAGAACAGGCACGACAGCCCGCGGGAGGGGTGCTAGCGATGCTGACATGCCTGCGGCGGCGCGGGCCGCTCGATTCGACCGAACAGCGCGGGATACCGCTGAAGACTCCGGCGAGTCCAACCGATAGAAGGAACGAGGCTCGCCAGAGTGACTTGCGCCAGGCCTGTCAAGCCTTCGAGGGGATGCTGCTGGGCGAGATGCTCAAGGTGATGCGCAATGGCAGCCCGATGGGGGAGGGGATACTGGCGACGGGCACTGGCGAACGCATCTTCGCCGCGCAGCAAAGCGAGGCGCTCGGGAGCACCCTCGCCCGGAGTGAGCCTCTCGGAATCGCCCGCATGTTGCTGGAGTCGCTGACCCGACCTGCCGGGTCATCGGAGAGGTAACCGCACCATGAGGATCGCTGGCTACAGCGCCAACGCCGTGACACGCACCTCCGGCCTGGAGCGCGCGGAAGCACTGACCGCGCCCGCAGGGGTCTCCGCGTCGGTCGCTCTGCAGCTCTCAGCCACCGGCCAGCTCATGTTGCAGGCTCGCCAGGCGTTGCGGGCGCTGCCGGAGATGCGGGAGCAACCTATTCGCGACCTGGGCGCCAGGCTGTCTTCGGGGCGCTATCACCCCGACCCACAGGCGATCGCTGCGGCCATGATCGCCGAGTAACAGAGGCCGACAGGGGCCTCTTGGAGTCGAACACAGTGCCTGACCCCTATGCAACGCTACTCTGGGATGAGCTTGGTGCGTGGCACGAGTTGCAAGAGGCCGTGCGCGTCCAGCGCGCCGCCATCGTCCAGCGTCGGTTGGACGCGGTGTGGACGACCCAGGATGCTCTACAGGATCTTCTGGGGCGATTGGCAGTGCTGCAGGAACGGCAGCGCGAGACCCGACCGCTAGAGCCAGACGGGGAACTGCGCGCTCTGGAGCATCGCGTGGGGGCCCTGAGACGTCAGGCCCGCGAAGGGCTGCGCCTGAACCACGAGCTGCTGCGCGACATCTGCTCCTACCTGGACATGATGCGTGAGGTCGTCCTGTTGCCGCGGCAATGCCCCACCTACGGCGACCCGCGCCATGGCCACGTGCGGACCAGCGAGGCCGGTCATTCCCTGAGCCGGACAGCGTGAAATGTCCTTCGTTACCCTGGAGATCGCGCGAAACGCAATGACTGCCAGTCGCGTGGCCATGGATGTGGCCGCGCAGAACGTCGCCAATGCCAACACGCCGGGTTACTTCCGGCAGCGGGCCCTGCTGGCGCCGCTGACCAATGCCGCGGCAGGTGGCGTGAGCCAGGTGGGTCTCGGCGCTCAGGTGGCAGAGGTACAACGACTGCGCGACCAGTGCCTGGAGGCGCAGATTGCGCACCAGGAGGGCGAACTGGGTCGTGAACAGGCCCTGGGCGCCAGTCTGGCCCGGATCGAGCAGTTGCTCCCGGATCTGGACGGCAACGGGATCGCCAGCGTGATGGGTCGTCTCTTCGACTCACTGCAGCGCCTGCAGACCAGTCCAGACAGCCTCAGCGCTCGCCGCGAGGTCCTGGCAACCGCCGAGGCCATGTGTGTCCAGTTCCGTGACACCGCGCAGCAGCTTGCCGCTGAAGCTGCCACCATCGAGCGCGAACTGGACCAGAGCGTAGACCGGGCCAATCAGCTACTGGCGCAGGTGGCCGAACTGAACGGCAAGATCGCCGCTGCCGGTGGGGGTTCCTCCGCCAACGACCTGCGGGTGGCCCGCGAGCAGGCCATCCGCGAGCTGGGCAACCTGTGTGGAGCGGTGGGTCTGGACCAGGCTGACGGCAGCCAGACGGTGCTCCTGGGCGGTATCAGGCTCGTGCAGGGCTCAAGAGAGACTACGCTTGCCCTTGTGACTGATCCTGGCGACCCTTCGCACCGCGTCCTTGCTGCAGGAGACCTGACTGAACTGGACGGGCTGTCGGGGCAGATCGGCGGCTATCTGGAGGCGCGTGACGGCAACCTCCGCTCGTGGCAGTCACGGCTGGACACGCTGGCAGCTACCCTTGCCGACGCACTCAATGCCACGCATGCCGCAGGCTATGACCTGGCTGGTCAGACTGGCAGCGACTTCCTCACTTACCAGCCAGAGGCCGCCGCGAGGACCCTGGGTCTGGCCGTCGGTCTGAGCAGCGACCCCAGACTTCTCGCCGCTGCGGGGCAACCCGGCGGGAGCCCGGGCGACGGAGCCAACGCCGCTGCGATGGCGGCCTTGCGCGAGGCCCGACTCTTTGAGGCAGGTTCGCAGACACCGGAGGAGTTCCACGCCGACTTGCTGCTTGAGGTGGGAGTAGCGGCACGGGGGGCGGAGGAGGCTGTCGCGGCCCGGCAACTGCTGCTTGAAAGCCTGGACCGGCAGTATGCCGATCAGGCCGCGGTGTCGCTGGACGAGGAAGCGGTAGACATCATGCGGTATCAGCAGGTGTACAACGCCAGCGCCAGGCTGGTGCAGACGGCTCTTGACATGGTGGACCAACTGCTCGGGCTGGTTCGCTAGACAAGGGGCCATCAAGTTCAGGCAACCAAGCGATGCGCGTATCCACCGTGGGTCATATCGAGAGCATTAAGGCCAGCCTGGCTCGTCAGTCGGCGCGTCTTGGAAAGCTGCACCAGCAACTGTCCGCGGGCAAACGCGTGTGTGAGCTGTCTGACGACCCCGTGGCCGCCTCGCGCGTCGCTCGAGCCCATACCGCGCTCTCCGAGCTTGGCAGTCGGCGGTTCGTCATCAGGGAGGCGCAGCAGTTGCTGGGCGCCGCCGATGCCGCCCTGGCCGACATGGGGCAGGCTCTGCAGCGCTGCCATGACCTGAGCCTCCGGGCCATGTCGCCGCAACTGGGCCAGGGTGAACGCCTGGCCCTGGCGCAGGAGGTCCGCTATCTGAGCACGACCCTCATGGCAGCGGGCAACGCGAGCGTGCAGGGCACCTACATCTTCGCCGGCACTCAGACCAACACCCAGCCATTCCGAACCAGTGACATCAGCGGCCTGCCAGTCGCTTACCTGGGCAACCATCAGGCTCCTGTATACCACCTTAGCTCGACACAATCCCTGCCGGCGGGCTTCACAGGCGCCGAGCTGTTCAACTATCCGGACGCCGCGGGGCAACGACCGCTCGGCACCGTGGGCACAGATGTCTTCTCGCTACTGGCTGACCTGGCCGACTCCATCGAGCGAGGCGATGGGGGTCGAGTCAGCGAGCTCAGCGGCCAGGTCAACGCCTGTCATGAGCACGTGGTAGGCCTGCGGGGGCAGGCTGGTGTGATGGTTCAGCGCTGCGAATGGTTCACCAGCGCTTGCGACGCGGCAGAGACCCGCCTGCGAGAGCTCCTGGCGCAGGAGGAAGATCTGGACATCGCTGCAGCCGTTACGGACCTCAGCGCCGAGCAAACAGCCTATGAAGCCTTGCTGGGCATGACGGCCCGGATGCTAGCTACACCGAGTCTCTTCGAGGCCACATGGTAACGACAGGACCCTCGGCACAGAGTATGACAATCATCACCCATCATTCCGGCGCCGTCGAGGTCAGTCCGGAGCAAGTGCTGCACTTCTCGCCAGCACTGCCCCCCTTCACTCACTCCCGACGGTACGCCTTGCTCAGCGCGGCCGGTGCGGCGCCCTTTCTGTGGCTGCAATCCCTTGACGAACCTGCCCTGGCGCTGGTTGTGGCGCCTTACGAGGCCGTCTGCCCGCAAGAGCCGCCGCCAGTTCCCGAGCCTGCACGTCGGGCCCTGGGTCTAGAGCCCTCAGAAGCGCCGGAAGCCTATGTCGTCGTCTGCCTGGACGCCGACCCGAAAGCCACAACGGTGGATCTGCTGGCCCCGCTATTTGTCTGTCGTCGCACAGCTCGGGCCCGGCAAGTCATCCTGGATGACGACCTGGAACTGGCCAGGGTGCCGCTGTTTGGCCCGGCCACCGCCACTTCGACCCGTTCTCCACGGAGGGAGACCCATGCTGGTCCTGACGCGACAGGTGGATGAGCAGGTCCTTATTGGGGAGAACATTACCATCACCGTCGTGTCTGTCAGCGGGTCACAAGTGCGCCTGGGCATTGAGGCGCCGCGGAGTATACCGGTGCATCGCCGGGAAGTTCACGACACCGTTGCGGCTCAGAACCAGCAATCCAGTCACAGTTCCCCGACCGCTCTGCGCCGACTGGCCGCTACCCGTGAAAGACGGTAACACGCAGATGGAAGCATACGCGTACGGCGGACGTGAGTTCCCCAGCCTGCCGGTGACCGACATTCCGCCTCTGCCCGAGGCAGCTCTGTACGCACTATCGGTGGCCCGCAGACCGGGGGTCAGCGCCGGTGAGGTGGCTCGCGCCCTGGGAAGCGACGAGGGCATCGCGCTGCGTCTCCTGGCCATCGCCAACTCCGCCTATTTCGCCACCACCCAACGCATCACAACCCTGCCTCATTGCGTGGCGTGGCTGGGGCTTGACTTCGTGAGCTCGGCGCTGGTAGCGCTGGGTCTGGATCGCCTGGCTACCGACACCGCGTCCCTCGACCGCCGCGCCTTCTGGCAGCACAACATGGCCGTAGCCACCTGCTGCGAGCTGCTCGCCCGCCGGGTATCCGATCTGGCTCCGGGAGAGGCCTACCTGGTGGGGCTGTGCCACGACCTGGGGAAGCTGGTTCTGGCTGTGACCGACGGGGAGGCCTACGGCCGCTGTGTGGACCGGGCGGCACGCACGGGGGCGAGTCTGTTTGACGTTGAGACCGAGACGCTGGGACTCGATCACGCCCTGGTCGGCGCCAGCGCAATGCGCGAGTGGAACCAGAGCCCGGAGCTCGTCTTTGTGGTGCTCAATCACCACGAGGAAGACATCATGAGACCAGACAACAAGCTGCTCGATGTGCTGATGTTTGCCCAGGGCGTCTGTGGAACCATGCTGGAGGACCCTGGCTCACCAGCAGCGCAATTGGCCGAAGCGCGACGGACAGCCGCCATGCGACACCTCCACCTCGACGAGGAGAGCGCCGCCCAGGTTGCACGCGAGACGGAGGAATCCCTGGAGAAACTGCAGTCGGCGGTGCTATGCCTGGCGGGGTAGCGGATCGCCGGCTAATCCGGGTGGCGACATTCCTCTATCGCACATCCGCTGTGGTCCAGCCAGCACTGCTCATGGTAGACCATGTTGCAGGTGGCGCATGTGCAGACCCGCTGGCCGGCCTGGACTTCGCTGCCGCAATGCCTGCAGAGTTGGCCCAACTCGGCACCCAGGGCCTCGCGGCCGCCCACCCCCACCATGGCTTGGACGCGCGGCGGCGGCTTCAGACGGAAGACATACCAGAACCAGAAGCCTGAGCCGAGCTTGAGCAGGGCGCCGAGGCCAAAGACCAGGACATAGTGGCCGCCATCGAAAAGGCGGCCAAAGATCGGGGCGCCAATGGCGTTAGAGCCCATCAGGATCATCAGGCGAGCAGCGCTGAAGGCCCCCAGATGCTCCGCCGGGACGGTGTTGATCGCCCCCAGAGGGACCGTGTTGTCCTCGATGTTCCGGCCGAACTGGGTCAGGAAGTAGAGCACCAGGAAGACGGCGGGGTTGCCCCCAAGCAGTACCACGGTCGCCATGCCCGCGGCGTAGAGGGCATCGCCGATGAGCGTGGCCCAGGCCGCGCCCAGGCGGTCAGCAAACAGCGCCACCGCCAGACCCCCGAGCACCGTCGCGATGGTGGTGGCCGAAGCGGCATAGCCTGGATAGTGCTCAGGCATGTGCAGGTACTTGAGTCCCAGGGGCACGGAAAAGCCAATGATGGACATGGTCAGCCCGCGGACGACGTGGGGACCAGCCAACCACTGGAACTCCTTGAGCCGCAGCACCCGCAGGATAGAAGCAAAGGGGAGAGGGGAGGTGCTGGCGCCCTCCACCGCCAGGGTAGGCAGCTCGCGCACGCGGCTGTAGGCGGTGGCTCGCAGGACAATCGCCACCGATGCCGCCATGAAGCACCAGCCGTAGCCCATCGGGTAGGGGATGTCCTTGAGCAGTTCCGCGGCAAAATAGCCTACCAGGATACCGGGGAGACCGAACGAGAGCGTCGTGAAGCCAAACAGCCGCCCCCTGACCCCCGGCGTCAGGGCGCGGGCCCAGATGGGATAGTCCAGCATGACCGGGATCGAGTTGGTGAGGCATTGCAGCACGCCAATCGTGACCAGTGCGAAGAGAAACCCCGACAACGGCAAGGCGACGCGGGGGATCAGCGCCACACCCACGGTAGCAACGGGGTACAGGGCCGTCAGGGCGATGAAAATGGCCGTCGTACGCACACGGTTGCGGACCCTGTCTCCGAGACCCATGAAGACCAGCAGACCAATCGCTGTGGCCAGGAGGTTGGCCGAGCTGATCCACCCGATGTCCTGCATGTTGAAACCGCTGCGCTCCAGGAAGCCGCTCCACAACTCACCGCCAGACAGGGTCGCCCCGGTGCCGTACATGAGACTGGAGACCGTGACCCAGAAGAGATTGCGGCGCTCAGCCGGATCGGCCGTGATGCGTCTGAGCAGCCTCTCCAGTCCGGTGTCGAGCGATGAAGCCATTTCCCTAGCCCTCCCAGAAAAAGGGTAGAGTACTGCTTCTACAGTGCCGGTTGTCGTCGGATCAGGCCGTGGTCCAGCGCACGGTCCAGCCAGCCCTTGAGCTCCCAGAAGTCCACATCCACCGCCCGCGCCATCTCAGCGATGCACAGCTCACCTTCCAGGTGGTTCATGACCCACTCCAGGGCCCGGTTCAGCTTCAGATTCGTCCTCCAGTCCACCCACAGCCCGTAGCCGGACATAAACAGGGGACCCCGGAAAGTCCGCTGGGGGACATAGTCAGCTTCCAGGTACCGGATGAGGTCGATGACCGCATCGCGCGCGTGGACCAGCTTCTCCGGCACCACCAGGTTCGGGTTATCGTCACTGGTGTGGTACTCCGGGTAAGGCCACCGCGAGATGCTCACCATTGGAATCCTTACTCCGGGGCCATCAAAGACCATCTCATCGTTGCCGATGATGGTGCGAAAAGCGCCTTCCTGTAGCCCCGGCTCGTGCAGGTTGAGCACGTATGAGGCCATATGGTCAAGGCGCGACTGGTCCTCGTAGGACCTCTGCAGGACCAGTGGCCCAGGGGAGGCCAGCATCTCCAGGAAGATGCCCGCCGCCATATTGGGGATGAGGTCCTCGTTGGTCGCCAGGTAGGCAACGGAACCAATGGTCTCTGGCAGGAAGAGAAACCGGTAGGAGTAGTACGGTCGGCCGCTGGAGCCGCTGTCCCCGACGATCCGCTGTTGCAGACGCCGCGCCACGTCCACCCCCACAGCCACTCCGGCGAGATCATCATTGACCATAGCCGGGTGGCACAGATGCGAGACCACCAGTATGCAGCGCTCGGTCTGGCCGGGTACGAAATGCTCCCCGATCTTCAGTGTGCCCGGCTCGTCTACGACGTCTATCTTGACCCGGTACCGCTCGGCAGCAAACCGGGGCAGCCAGTTGCGGGGTATGCAGAACCCCCAGTAAGGCTCATAGTATCGGAACTCGAACGGAATGGCCCCCGGGCGGTCGTCCTTCCAGGTAAGGTGGGCCAGCAACTCGTCCCGCGTGACTACCGCATCCACGGGCCGCGAGCCATAGACGATGTGCAGCGGGTGGTCGGCCACGTCCACCAGGCGCTGCCCGTCTGCCTCGATGTAGGCCTCGCGGCAGCCCCACTTGTTGGGGACCCGCCAGGTCCAGCACTGCGTTCCCGACGGCACTTCATGGATCTGCAAGTCGAGGTAGTCCTGCAACCGAAAGAGAGCCTCATCGTACTCGTCACTGACGATGTGCCGGGCCTTGTACCACAGGTCGTCAATCAGGCGCAGCATCACGTCCGGCATGGGCATGTCTCCTCCGGGGGTGGATGAGGTATTCGCCGCTGCGGCGGCGAATACTTCCTTGCCACAACCGGTCTCGGGAGGCGCCAAGTGCTGTCCTTCACCAAAGCCTACGACATTACCATCGTACTCGGTGTGCAGAACCCCACTTACCCCGGCGACACCCCCTTTGCGCGCACGGCCCCTCACGCCGCGCCGGGCGCTGACCCCGAGGTGACCGAAGCAAACCAGATCACGATGGGCACCCACAACGGGACTCACCTGGACTCGCCCGCCCACTTCTTTCCGCACTCGGCCCACTTGGACGACTTTCCGGTGAGTCACTTCATCCGTCCGGCGCTGGTGGTGGAGATCAGCGACCCGGAGGCCGTCAGGGCATCCGAACTGGTAGATGTGGAGCTAGATGAGGGAGAGGCGATCCTGTTTCGCACCCGCAACTCCCGCGAGGGCCTGGTCACCAGTGGAGTCTTTACCGAAAGTTTTGTGCCCATCGCCCGCGATGCCGCGCAGTGGTGTGTGGATCATGGCGTCTCGCTGGTGGGCCATGACTATATCACTGTGGACCCTTACGGTGATGGGGAAGCCCCGGCCCATCGTCTGCTGCTGGGCAACGGTGTCGTCATCCTGGAGGGTGTGAACCTGTGGGATGTGCCGGCGGGGAGGTACACGCTGATCTGTCTGCCACTGAGCATGCAAGGCGCGGAGGGGTCGCCCTGCCGCGCTGTCCTGCTGCAATAGCCAAGGGAGCTGACTGCCATGCGGGTCTGTGTTGGCGTAATCCTGTTGCTAGCGGCGAACGCCGTCGTGGTTGCGCAGGCGCCCTGGGGCGGTCCTTTCACCACTGACCGCGACAAGGCCTACCCCTGCGTCCGGGCTGATGGGCCTATCGTGATTGACGGCAAGCTGGACGATCCTGCCTGGCGACGCGCCACCGTCATTGAGCGCTTCATCGTCCCTCCGCGTATGGACCCCGTCGCCAGAGTCATGACCACGGCGGCGCCGGCATTGTCCCAAACCCACGCGCGCCTGATGTGGGACGGCGAGTACCTGTACTTCGGAGCCGAGCTGGACGACCAGGACATCTACTGCGTCACTCCGGACCGACACGACGCCGGCTTCGGGACCGACGACATCGTGGAGCTGTTCGTCAAGCCCAGCGACGCCTTGCCCTACTACTGGGAGTTTCACGTTGTCCCCTCGGGTGGCACCCGTGACTACTTCTATGCGCGCCGCAACGCCGGCGGGGACAGCCGGTGGATGGTCTACGAGTCCGGGATGCATGCCCGCGTCAGCCTCCAGGGTACCCTGGATGACTGGGCAGACCGGGATACCGGCTGGGTCGCCGAAATGCGCATCCCCTGGTCGGCCTTCGCACAAATGGGTGGCCAGCCGCTACCAGGGGCGATGTGGCGCTTCCTCGTCTCGCGCTACGACTACTCGGTGCATCTGCCAGAAGGGTGTGAGCTTTCCGCAGCCGCACCGCTGCCGATCCAGTCCTATCACCTGTATGAGTACTACCCTTACCTACGCTTCGTCCCCTGAAAGCATGGGGGCCGGGTGCAACACGCCGCCTCCGGCCCCCGGTCCCCCGCGGCTCGCCCCCACTACAGCACGGGAAGGTACCGCCGGATCTCAAAGTCCGTGACCTGGGCGCGGTACTGGTCCCATTCCAGGCGCTTGTTCTCGATGAGCTTCTTATGCAGCTCCTCACCCAGGCAGTTGCGGAGCAACTCGCTGTTCTCTGCCAGTTCGATGGCAGAGAGCAAATCGGGTGGCAGATTGCTGATGCCTCGCGCCTGTCGCTCCTGCGGGTCCATGCGGTAGCAGTTCTCCTCACAGGGCGGCGGACACTCATAGCCTTTCTCGATGCCCTCCAGCCCAGCGGCGAGCATGGCGGCAAAGGCCAGGTACGGGTTGCATGCCGGGTCCGGCGCCCGGTACTCGATGCGCGTGGCCTTCTCCTTGCCCGGCTCGTACTGCGGGACCCGGATGAGGTCTGACCGGTTGCGGACCGCCCAGGACAGGTAGACCGGCGCCTCATAGCCAGGCACCAGGCGCTTGTAGGAGTTGACCCACTGGTTGGTCACCAGCGCGATCTCGGGCCCATGCTTGAGCAGGCCGGCAATGTAGGCGTAGCACTCCTGGGACAGGAACCGCGAATCGTTGGCGTCAAAGAAGGCATTCCGGTCGCCCCGGAAAAGCGACTGGTGGGTGTGCATGCCACTTCCGTTCTCGCCGAAAATGGGCTTGGGCATGAAGGTGGCGTGGATGCCGTGACGCATGGCCACTTCCTTCACCGTGATCCGGTAGGTCATGCAGCTATCGGCCATGGTCAGCGCGTCGGTGTAGCGCAGGTCTATCTCATGCTGGCTCGGCGCCACCTCGTGATGGCTGTACTCCACACCTATCCCCATCGCCTCCAGCGTCATGATCGTCTCGCGGCGCAGGTCCGTGGCGATGTCATTGGGGATCATGTCGAAGTAGCCGCCGGCATCCAGTGGCTCCGGCGAGGTGGGTGAAGCAAAGTAGAAGTACTCAAGCTCTGGCCCGACGTAGAACGTGAAGCCATGCTCCTTGGCCCGCTCCAGGTTGCGCTTCAGCACGTAGCGCGGGTCGCTGTGGAAGGGCTCACCGCTGGGCTGCACGATGTCGCAGTACATCCTGCCCACGGACCCGTAGGTGTCATCGGTGCGGTAGGGGAGAATGCACCAGGTGTTGGGGTCCGGCATCGCCATCATGTCGCTCTCGTCAATACGGACGAAACCGTCAATTGAGGAACCATCGAAGCCACGACCGACCTCCAGGGCCTCCTCCAGCTCCGCCACCGTGATGGAGAAGCTCTTCAGGTAGCCGAGGATGTCCGTGAACCACAGCTTAATGAAACTCACATTCTGCGCCTTGGCCTGCTCCAACACATAGGCCTTGGCATCGCTCTTGTCGTCTGCCATCGCAACCTCCTTGCATGCTGCCGGGACCACTCCCGGGCCGGTAACGGTCGGCAGCATACGGGCAGGTTGTTTCGGGGTTGTTTCGGGAGGGGAAAACACGGGGTGACACCCGACGGCGCCAGAAACGCGACGTCGGCGGGGCTGGAAGCAACGGCTAGCTAGCAGTCTACGCCTCGTTCCACCCCAGAAGATTTACCAGGCCTTGCGTGCCCTGCTCCCCGAGGCCGGCGGCGACCGCCTCGTCGAAGAGACGATGGGTCAATGCGGTGCCAGGCAGACCCCCTCCCAGGGCCTCTATGGAGGCGGCCGCGATGCGGAGGTCCTTGGCCTGCAGCTTGATCATGAACCCTGGGGCGAAGTCATTGGCGATCATCTTGGGGCCCAGATTGCTGAGCATCCAACTGGCCGCCGCACCGCTGCTGACCACCCGATGCACAACCTCCAGGTCCAGACCCATACGCTTGGCCAACAGCATCCCCTCACTGGTCGCCAGGATATTCAGCGCGCAGATGACCTGGTTGACCGCCTTCACCTTCTGGCCGCTGCCTTGTGGGCCGCAATGGACAATGCTCCTGCCCATGGCCGCCAGGTATGGCCGGACCTGCTCCAGCACCGCCGCCTCGCCCCCCACCATGATCGTGAGCGTGGCGTTGATGGCCCCGGTCTCACCACCGGAGACGGGAGCGTCCAGGTAGGCCGCGCCCAAGGCGTTCACCCGCTCGGCGAAGGCCACGGTGGCCTCCGGCGAGATCGTGCTATGGTCCACCACGATCTTGCCCGGCCCCAGGCCTTCCACGAGGCCCTGCGGCCCAAAGAGCACCGCCTCCACATCCGGGGTGTCAGCCACGCAGATGAAGACAATGTCCGCGGCCCGGGCCAGTTCGGGCAGACTGGCGGCGACCGCGGCGCCTTCCGCCGCCAGCGGCTCGCACTTACTGGCGGTGCGGTTCCACACGCTGACGGCATGTCCAGCCCGCAGCAGGTTGCGGGCCATGGCCGAACCCATGATGCCCATGCCAGCGAAACCGAGTTGCATTGGAGCAACCATCCTTCTTGGAGTCTTGGTCGGGGTGGTCAGTCCACCAGCAGAAGCCCATAGTAGTTCTGGTCACAGCTCCGATCGGTAACAACCTCGATCGGGTAGCCGTTGGCCCGGACCGTGGCGAAGACGTCTATGCCGCAGGCTTCCATGGCCGGGCGCGCCTCGCGTGGGTGAACGCACCGCTGGAGGGTGCACTCCTCGCACAGGTGACAGGGCCCCTCGCCCAGCGCGAAGGCCCGGTAATGCCCGGCCAGGAAGGCCTCTCGCTCCAGCGCTGCCACGATCGGCTTGACCCGCGTGCCGGGCTTGCAGTGCACGAGGATGGCGCGTGTGTAGCAGTCCAGGAGACGCCGCGTCTCCGCCGGTGTAGGGCTATGGGGCGGACAGCACAAGCTGCTACCGTAGCCACCGCATCCGAACCGGCACTTCCATCGCACCCATTCGGCTGTCACCACGCTGGCGGGTTCGATGGGCTTGGCCTCCAACGCCCCCATCTCTACCGCTCGGTCTGCGAGTTCCTGCAGGTCGTCAGCCTCAGCCATGCGAACACCCTCTTTCCGTACTTCGTTTCGTACCGCGTCAGCCTTTCACCTCCAACAGCGGCTGGGGCCCACAATGGTCATTGACTGCAACACCATGTTCGGCTTCTGGCAGCGCGACTGCCGCGACACCTCTCTCGCTCAACTCCTTCGGCTGATGGACCGCCACGGCATTGACGCCGCCCTGACTTGCTCCAGTACCGGCGTCTGGGGTGACTTCGTGAAGGGCAACGCGGAGACGCTGCAGGTGTGTCTGGAGAACCCCCGCCTGTTGCCCGTGCTGACCGTCCGGCCGCTGCATTACCTCGACTGCCGTGAGCAGATCGCCACCGCTGGCGAACGGGGCTTCCGCATGGTGCGCTTCTTCCCCCACGAACAGGGGTGGAGTCCCCGCGACCTGTGCTTCCGCCGGCTCATCGAGCCTTTGGTGGAGGCCGGCCTGCCAGTCTTCTGGAGCTATCTCGACGAAGCCGATCCCCTGCGTCCGATACCGACCCTGGTGGACTGCCTCCGTGGCTCCCATCTGCCGCTGATCTTTGGCAGCGTCTCCTACGCTCTCGGCGAGTTCCTGTCCGCCTGTGAGTTGCACCCGCACTGCTACACCGACACAGCCCAGCTTTTCCTGCTCAACGAGCTGGAGATCATCCGCGATGGCGTGGGCATCAAGCACATGCTTTTCGGCAGCCACGCCCCCTTCGACGATCCGGCCGCCCCCCTGGAGGTCATTCGCCATGCGCGGCTCACGGAGGGGGAGAGGGCGGCAGTGCTCGGCGGAAACGCCGCAGAACTGCTCGGGCTTGAGGTGGCTACCCCATCCGCCACCGGCCACGGGGCGCGATCGCCCGGGCACGTTGCGACACAGGAGCAAAGCATCCCACGGCACTGCTCGGCGGGCCCGCTCATTGACGTCCACGCACACTACGGTCCCTGGCCCGGCCTCCCCAACCCATACATCACGCTGGATGACATTCTGGCCACGTGTGACCGCTTCGACATCCAGTTCTGCATCCTGTCCAGCACCGTGGCCATAGGCTACGATGTGAGAGCCGGGAACCGCGAGGTCCGGGAGATCATTGAGGGACAGGAGCGGCTGCGCGGGTATGTGGTCATTCACCCGGGATACCCCGAACTTGCCCTGCAGGAGCTTCGGGAGTATCTACATCTGTCCAACTTTGCGGGTGCAAAGTTGCACCCGAAGCACTGTGGTTTCCTGGCAGACAGCCGGGAGGCGCGGCCGCTGATGGAGTACCTCGCATCTGTCGGGAAGCCACTCCTGGCACACACATGGTTCCGCGAAATGTGTGACGCCATGGCTCGCCTGGCTGATGCTCTGCCCGACCTGACCCTGATCCTGGGCCATATGGGGGGAGACGACTGGACCTATGCCCTCGAACTGGCCGCCGACAGGCCCAACATGCTGCTGGAGCTATGCTCGGGGCTGGCGCCGGTGGGGAAGATCGAGCGAGCCGCCGCTATGGTCGGCGCGGACCGCCTGCTTTTCGGCAGCGACCTGACCATCCTGGACCCAGGGTATACTCTGGGGACAGTTCTGGGCAGTGAGATCAGCGAGAGCGAGAAGCGAGACATACTCTACAACAACGCTAAGAGGCTGTTTGGGCTCTGACCGGAGTTCTCATGTCTTCACAACAACCTTGAACGCCTCTTTGCGACGCAGCAGCTCGAAGCCGCTGCGGGTCTCTTCCAACGGCACCACATGCGTGTACCAGTCGCGCAGCCGCAATTTCCCCTTCCGTACCAACTGCAGCACTTCCTCGTGAGCTTCCGCCTCGCGTGGCGCAAAGCTGTCCAGTGACCATTCCAGCCGGCCCATGGGGATGTCCAACGCACGGCGCTCCATGTCACCCGGCGTTCGGCTGGCGCTGATACCATAGAGCCCGAGGCGACCGCCGCTGTCCAGCAGCCGGAACCCCAGTTCCACCAGTCGATCATCGCCCACGGCGTCAATGACCCGGTCGGCGCCACCGCCCAGGACTTCTCTTACCCGTGTTTCGGTGTCGCCGTCCGCGGTGCTGACCACGGCATCCGCAGCCCCGAGTTTCAGGGCCTTCGCCAGCGGAGCCTCACGCCTCCCCAGTACCACCACCGGCGCGCAGCCAAGCAGCCGTGCGAAGTAGCCGAAGGCGAGGCCTACCGGCCCGCTGCCCATGACCACCAGGCTCTGGCCCGCAGCGACCGGCCAGCGCTGTAGCCATGACAGGGTCTCCTTGAGCGTGATGAGCATCGTCGCGTCGAGGGGGTCGGTCTCCGGGGGCACCACCTGGTGGGCCGGTGAGCCGCCATGCACCGGGTCCTTGACCTTGCCAAACTGCGCCAGGCCGCCAAAGAGTGACGATGGGCCTTCCCCCGATGGATAGCTTGCCCCGGCACGCAGGACCAAGTCGCCCTCGCGGTAGCTGCGCACCTGACTACCGCATCGCACCACTCGTCCGACGGACTCATGCCCCAGGATGGCCGGGTACATCTCCGGTCCACGGTTGCGGAAATGGCCCTCCAGCAGCTTCAGGTCCGTGCTGTTGCAGAGCGCACAGGCGAGGATCTCCACGAGGCACTCGGTCTCGTCGATCGCCACCTCGGGCACCTCGCGCACGACCAGTGCGCCCGGCTTTTCGACCACTGCTGCCCGCATCGTTCGTCCTGCGCTCCGCATCAGGCCAGGCCCGGTCCGCGGTAATCCGGGTTGAGGAAGGCGCAGCCGAAGGGTTCGGTGTAGGGCCGGAAGGGCACCATGGCACCGATCTCCTCGAGCCGCTGCATGACGTCGGCCGGCAGTGGCCCCGCTTCCACTGCCGCCACGTTCATCTCCACCTCCTGGACCGATCGCGCGCCCATCAGTGTCGTATCCACCCGCGGGTCCGAGATGACCCAGCGGATCGCCAGGTCGGTCAACGACATGCCCAACTCGTCCAGGAGCGTATAGAGCGCCCGGAACTGCTCCCGGCGTGGGGGAGAGAGCCACGCCGGCGGGTCGGCGATCTCTGCCTCAAAGCGCCGCGAGAGCCAGCCTTGCTGCAGCGGCGACCCGGCGATGATCCCCATGCCCTGTTTCACTGCCTCGGGAATGACGGCAATGGCCGCCTCACGCCATAGCAGGCTGTAGTTGAAGGCGGTCAGCACCACGTCGAACTGCCCTGTAGCGCAGATGGCCGCCAGCACATAGGGCGTGGTGCCACCTAGGCCGGTGTAGGCAATGAGCCCCTCGGACTTCAGGTCAGCCAGAACCTCGGTCACCGGGCCAGTGAAGTCCTCCCAGTTGGTCCACCAGTCATACTGCCCCGGGCGATCGGGTTCATGGACCATCAGGATGTCCACGCGATCGCGCCGCAGCAGCCGCAGGCTCTCGGCAAAGGAGAATTTGAGCGCATCCACATCGCGCGGGTCGAAGGGCTGTGGCCGCCCGCCCAGCTTGGTGGAGATGATAGAAGGCTGGTGCACCGCTGACAGCGCTTCGCCCAGCACTTCCTCGCTGTCGAGATAGGACGGCGCGGTATCAACGTAGTTGACACCCAACTCCAGGGCGCGGTGGATTGCCGCCACGCCCTGTGCGCGTTCACCGCCGGCCTTCGAGACGAAGAGGCCGCCCAGCCCCAGACGGCTCACCCGCAGACCGGTACGGCCCAGCGTGCGGTACTCCATGCAGTGCCTCCCACGGCGCGAATGGCGGGCTATTCGCTGGCCATACCGCGGTCCCCTTCGCGTCTCGCACCGCCCACCATACGGATAGCGGCGCTGAAAGCCACGTCAGCGGCAGCGGGGACGGATGCTCGCCACGTGGACGGTCACCGCCGTCGCGATGGCCAACCAAACGCCGAGGGGGCCTGCTCCACACAGGCCCCCTCCGTTGACTCCGCGTTGCCCCCAGACTGCGGGGATGCCCTGCCCCAAGCTAGGCGAGGTCGAAGCGGTCCAGGTTCATTACCTTGTTCCACGCCGCAACGAAGTCGTGCACAAACTTGTCCTGGCCGTCGGCACAGGCGTAGACCTCGGCGATGGCCCGCAGTTGCGAATTGGCGCCGAATACCAGGTCAACCCGGGTCGCAGTCCACTTGAGTTCACCCGTGGCGCGGTCACGGCCCTCAAACACGTCCGGATCGTCCTCGGTTGGCTTCCACTCCGTGCCCATGTCGAGGAGGTTCACGAAGAAGTCATTGGTCAGCATCTCTGGTCGCCTGGTGAAAACCCCGTGGCGGGATTGCCCGTAGTTGGCATTCAGAACCCGCATGCCGCCGATGAGCACTGTCATCTCGGGTGCGGTCAGGGTCAGGAGCTGTGCCTTGTCCACCAGCAGATGCTCCGCCCCCACTGAGTACTTGGTCTTCAGGTAGTTGCGGAAACCATCGGCCACCGGCTCCAGCACCGCAAAGGATTCCACATCGGTCTGCTCCTGCGAGGCATCTGTCCGTCCGGGCGCGAAGGGCACGGTCACCTCATACCCGGCGTTCCTTGCGGCTTGCTCCACCGCCGCACAGCCTCCCAGGACGATCAGGTCGGCCAGCGAGACCCTCTTGCCGATAGACTGGGCGGCGTTGAACTCCGCCTGGATGCCCTCGAGGGTCTGCAGAACGGTCTGCAGTTGCTCCGGCTGGTTGACTTGCCAGTCCTTCTGCGGCGCGAGACGAATGCGAGCCCCGTTTGCGCCACCACGCTTGTCGGAACCGCGGAACGTCGAGGCAGAAGCCCAGGCTGTGTAGACGAGTTGCGAGATGGAGAGCCCCGACGCCAGGATCTTGGCCTTGAGCGCGACGATGTCCTGGTCATCGATCAGTTCATGGTCAACGGCGGGCACCGGGTCTTGCCAGATAAGCTCCTCCTCCGGCACCTCGGGACCCAGGTAGCGCGAGCGTGGCCCCATGTCTCGATGCGTCAACTTGAACCAGGCCCGGGCAAAGGCATCGGCGAACTCCTCGGGGTTCTCCAGGTAGCGCCGGGCGATGGGCTCGTAGATGGGGTCGAAGCGCAGAGACAGGTCCGCCGTGGTCATGATCGGCGGATGCTTCTTGGTCGGGTCGTGGGCGTCAACCACCATGTCCTCTTCGTCTACATCCTTGGCCACCCACTGATAGGCGCCGGCTGGACTCTTGACCAGTTCCCATTCGTACTTGAACAACACCTTCAGGTAGCCCATGTCCCACTGGGTGGGGTTCGGCTTCCACGCGCCTTCGATGCCACTGGTGATCGTGTCAGGGCCCTTGCCGGTGCGGAAGGTGCTCTTCCAGCCGAGACCCTGTTGCTCGATGGGAGCCCCTTCAGGCTCCGGCCCCACGTGGGATGCGGGGCCAGCGCCGTGACACTTGCCAAAGGTATGGCCGCCAGCCACCAAAGCCACCGTCTCCTCGTCGTTCATCGCCATGCGCCCGAAAGTCTCTCGAACATCGCGGCCGGAGGCAACCGGGTCCGGGTTACCGTTGGGGCCCTCGGGGTTCACATAGATGAGGCCCATCTGCACAGCAGCCAGCGGGTTTTCCAGCTCACGATCGCCGGAGTACCGCTGGTCGCCGAGCCACTCGCTCTCGCTACCCCAGTAGATATCCTCTTCTGGCTCCCAGACATCCTCTCGTCCACCGCCAAAGCCGAAGGTCTTCACGCCCATAGACTCCAGGGCGCAGTTGCCGGCCAGGATCATCAGGTCGGCCCACGAGAGCTTGCGTCCGTACTTCTGCTTGATCGGCCACAGCAGCCTGCGCGCCTTGTCCAGATTGGCGTTGTCGGGCCAGCTATTGAGGGGCGGGAAGCGCTGACTGCCTGACCCGGCACCCCCACGGCCGTCGGCGATGCGATAGGTGCCGGCACTGTGCCACGCCATCCGGATGAACAGGGGCCCGTAGTGCCCCCAGTCGGCCGGCCACCAGTCCTGTGAATCGGTCATCAGCGCGTAGAGGTCCCTCTTGACCGCCGCCAGGTCGAGGGTCTTGAACTCCTCTGCGTAGTTGAAGCCCTCGCCCATCGGGTTGCTCAGGTTGGAGTGCTGGTGCAGAATCCTCAGGTTAACCTGATTCGGCCACCAGTCCCGGACCGACATGCCGCCCCCGGCTACGGGACGGCTGGACCTGCCCGTCACCGGACACTTGCTGTCCTCGCTCATTTCGGCTCTCCTTTCAGGCTTGGGATGAGGTGTTCAGCATGGATGCGAAACTGCGCGCCGCGAGTGGCTCGCAGTGGCCCCGGCAGTTCGCGCAGGGGGTCGGGCTAGGCCTGCAGACCCCACTTCCGAGCTTCTGGAGGCCGAGCCGCTCAACCGTGCTGCGGGGCAAACCCCACGCTCCTGCCATTGTTACTTCGACTTCTGCCTGTCAGCCCCTGCCTTGACTTCGGGTGGGGGAGTGATACACTACGAAAGTGTACTGCTTAGCTGAGGCAAAGTCAAGGTTATAACAAATGCTTAGCGACAAACCCGCTGCCGAACACGATACTGAAGCGCGTCTCTTGCGCATCCTGGGCGAGATACGGCGGCGCGGACATCGTGTCACGCCCCAACGTGTGGCTATCATCCGCAATTTCCTCAACCGCAGCGACCACCCGGGCGCTGAAGGCATCTATAGTGCGCTGAAAACCGAGTTCCCGATGATGGCCCTCTCGACGGTCTACGCGACGCTGGAGCTGCTCATGGAGGTGGGGGAGGCCGTGGACGTGGCTCCTGCGGCCGAACAGGCGCGCTTTGACCCGGTGACTGGTGAGCATTGCCACCTGATCTGCCTGCGGTGCGGGAGCATCAGGGATCTGCCCTTCTGCCCCGGGGCAGGTGACCGGCAGACGGCGGAGCACATGCGTGACGCAGGCTTTGTGCCGGCTCGCGAGATGCACGAGGTGTTCGGGCTCTGCGCCGTGTGCAGGAACGGACCGTCGTGACCGGGGCGAACGCAGGTATGGCCGAGGCTACCCGCAGACCGCCTGAAACACCCTCAGGAAGTTGCCACCCAGGATCTTGGTGACGGTGTCGTCGTCGAAGCCCCGTCGGACCAGTGCTTCGGTAAACTCGATGAGCCGGCCGGGATGCGGAGGGATCGGCACGGCGTCATCGGGTAGACCGTCGTAGTCGGAGCCAATACCCACGTGCTCCGGCCCCACCAGGTTGACGACGTGCTCCACCTGGTCCATCAGCCGGTCCATGGAGGGGGCTTCCTGGTGGATGAAGCGGTGATAGAAGGCGACCCCCATCACCCCGCCGCTGGCTGCGAGGGCGCGGATCTGATCGTCCATCAGGCCGCGGAAGTGCGGGCAGATCGCGAAGATACACCCGTGCGAGAAGATGCAGGGCTGCTGCGAGAGCTCCACCGCGTCGAAAAAGGTCTGGTCATTGGCGTGGGCGAGGTCCACGATAATTCCGAGTGAGTTGCAGGTGTTCACCACGTCACGCCCGAACTCCGTCAGTCCGCGCATCTCACGCCGCATCGCCTGGCGTGCGTCGGCGGTGGTGTAGTCGAACACGCTGCTGTCAACCTGCAGCGCAGTCTCGTGCCGGTCGAGACCCTCGCCATGGGTCAGGTTAGCCACGCGCAGGCCCAGGCGGTGAAACAGCTCCAGTGCCCCCAGGCTGTTGCCGAGACACGAGCAGCTCTCCAGTTGGCCGACCAGAGCGATGCGATGGTCCTGCTTGGCCCGGCGAATGTCGGCCGCATCGCGGGCCAGCACATAGGTATCCGGGTAGACTTCGGGGTGCCGCAACAGCGCCTGCCACAGCTCCAGCGAGGTGAGCAGGTCGGTGCTGCCCACATAGCTGAACAGCGCTGTGATACCGCTCTCGCGAAGGCGGGCTGTATTGCAGTGGTAGGGCTCATCCACGGCCCCTAAGTCCATGGGGTCGCCCTTGGAGCGCATGCGGGCGAGGGAGTCGTTGTGGGCGTCCACGATGGTGGCCCGATGGTGCAGGATCTCGGCTCTGGTCTCCATGGACACCTCGGTATTTGACATAACTTACATTATCTTGCTATGAGTCATCGGCGTCATCCGGCCGCGCCAGGCCTGACCGGTCCACCTGGCAGCCCGTGTACCGCGCATGGTTCGGAAACCCCCGCCCCGCCTCCTCCCAGAACCAGTCCTCATGAAGCCATTCCGGCCAGACAGTGATGCCCGCGAACTCGTCCCGGTAGACGAACCGCGCCTCCTTTACCAGTGGCTCGTCTTCGTCCCCGGGCACAAGGTTCGCCAGCGTCACCTCGCCCTCCCAGGAGTCCGCCACGAAAAACAGCTCCACGTGGTGATAGTTGGTCGCCAGGTCCTTGAACTCGCGCACCAGCACCACCCGCGACACCTCGACCTGCAGCCCAGTCTCCTCGAACACCTCGCGGCGAGCGGCCGAGATGAGGTCATCGTCGGCCTGCAGTCCGCCGCCGGGCGGGATCCACCACTCGTTGCCTGTCAGCGGTTCGCGGTGGCGGACCAGCAGGATGCTGTCACCGGCGGTGATGAGCACAGCGGCACGGACGCGGTGTTTCACCATGGCCTCCAGTCGGCAAGGGACGCGCTGAGTGTAGCGCCATCGTGGCAAGGCGTCAAAGGGGCGGCTCGCGCCAGCGGCGAAGATGCACCGAAAGCGGAAAGGACAGCCGATGGCCGAGCACTGCCGACAGATTAAGATGGTCGCCCTTGCCCTCGGCCTGGCGTGCGCCGCCAGCGCCCAGGACACTCCGTTCATCCTCGGCGTCAATGGCCACCCCTTCCAGCAGGAAGCGTACTGGCAAGTTCCGCTCGAGGCGCAGCTCGCGCTGGTGAAGGAGGCCGGGCTGCAATGGTACCGCACAGACTGGGGCTGGGCCGACTTCGAGCGCTCCGACCAGCTCGTCGCGGCCGCAGAGGTGGCCGGGGTCAAGCTCCTGCCGATCCTCTTCCCTGATGTCTCCGCGGCCAACGGCGAGGTTCGTGAGGTCCGCCGCCTCGCCTTCGAGCATGGCAAGGCCATCGCGGAGCGCTACAGGGGCCGTATCAGCCACTACGAGCTCAGCAACGAGCTGGAGTGTCAGGTGATGAGCAAGGCGCCCGGTGGCGGTGACCGGGATGGCGCCGCCCGGTCGGACTATGACTTTCACAGATACATTGTGGCCTGTGAACTCCTGCGCGGCCTCGCCGAGGGCGTGCACGAGGGCGACCCCGGGGCCAAGCGCATCATCAACTGTGCCGGTTGGCTACACTTCGGCTTCATAGACCGGCTCGTGGATGACGGCGTGCCCTTCGACATCGTCGCCTGGCACTGGTACTCGGACATGGGCGACATCACCACGCCGAAGGAGAGCTACAGCGGGACCTGGGACGTCATCGCGAAGCTGAAGTCCTATGGCAAGGAGATCTGGCTGACGGAGTGCAACCGCCGCAACGGCGACATGGATGGCGCCGGACAGGAGCAGGCCGACTACCTCGCGGACCAGGTCCGCAAGGTCAGGGCGACCGGTGTGGTGAAGGCCTTTTTCGTCTACGAACTGCTTGACGAACCCTACTTCGAGGGCGGTGAGGCCCACTACGGCCTGGTGGAAGTGCAGAAGCAAGGCGACAAGTGGGCCATCGGTGCGCGCAAGCCGGCGTTTGAGGTGGTGCGTCTGCTGGCGACGGAGTAGCAGCGCAACGGGCACAGCCGCTGACGGCGTGCCCCGCAAGTGTGGACGTGGCGGGGCACTGAGGTGCGACGGACCTCAGTGCCCCGCCCGCAAGGGCCTCTGCCCTACCCCAGAATCTCCGCCAGGTCCTCGTCCGGCGTCTTGATGGGCGCTAGGCCGAAGTTCTCCACCAGCACATTCAGCACGTTCGGGCCCACGAAGGCAGGCAGGCTCGGCCCGAGCTTCATGTTCTTGATTCCGAGATGCAGCAGTGTCAGAAGGATGCATACCGCCTTCTGCTCATACCACGACAGGATGAGCGACAGCGGGAGGCTGTTGACATCGGTGTCGAAGGCCTTCGCCAGCGCCAGCGCGATCTGGATGGCCGAGTAAGCGTCATTGCACTGGCCAATGTCCAGCAGCCGCGGGATACCACCGATGTCGCCGAAGTCCAGCTTGTTGAAGCGGTACTTGCCGCAGGCCAGGGTGAGGATTACGCAGTCCTCGGGAACCTTCTGGGCGAACTCGGTGTAGTAGTTGCGCCCGGGCTTGGCACCGTCGCAACCGCCAATCAGGAAGAAGTGGCGGATAGCGCCGGACTTCACGGCGTCAATGACCGCACCGGCAACGGACATGACGGCGTTGTGTCCAAAGCCTACCGTGATGGTCTTTTCGGGCTCGTCCTCCGGGAATCCGTCGGCGGCCAGAGCAGCCTCGATCACTGGTGTGAAGTCCTTGGGGTTCCCGTCCGGGATGTGCACGACGTTGGGCCACTGCACCAGGCCGGTGGTGAAGATGCGGGCCTGGTAGCTCTCCTTGGGCTTCTGGAGGCAGTTAGTGGTCATCAGGATCGCACCTGGGAAGGCCTCAAACTCGGTGCGCTGGTCCTGCCAGGCGCCGCCGTAGTTACCCACCAGGTGCTTGTGCTTCTTCAGTTCGGGATAGCCGTGGGCGGGCAGCATCTCGCCGTGGGTGTAGATGTTGATGCCCTTCCCCTCAGTCTGCTCCAGAAGCTGTTTCAGGTCCTTAAGGTCGTGGCCGGAGACCAGAATGGCCTTGCCCTTGACCGGTGTCACGCGCACTGACGTGGGTTCCGGGTGTCCGAAGGTGCTGGTATGGGCAGTGTCCAGCAGCTCCATGACCCTCAGGTTGACCTCACCGCACCGCAAGTTCAGCCCCACCAGGGTGTTGACGTCGGCCTCGCCGTCGGCCAGCGCGCTCAAGGCCTCGTGGAAGAAGGCGCAAACACTATCGTCTTCCTGCCCCAGGATGGCAGCATGGTCGGCGTATGCCGCCGTGCCCTTGAGGCCGTAGGTGAGGAGTTGCTGCAGGCCCGCCACATCGGGTCCCAGCTTCTCGATATACCGCTCGATGCTGGCGGCCTCGCCCTGCCTGATCAGCTCAGCCAGGTCAGACGCCGGCTGCCACGCCGCCGCCTCCTGCAATACCTTGCAGCCGCAGGTCTCCTGGCCGGAGGCGGCACAGGCTTCCTCATAGAGCTTCTTGGCCTTGTCGCGCACAGTGGCGGCCCGGTAGACCCACTCGGCGACGCTCCTGGGGTCGAAGTTCACGTTTGTGACCGTTGTGAATAGTGCCTCAATGACGAAGCGGTCAATCTCGTGGTCGCTGGCGCCGAGTTGACGCGCGCGGTGGGCAAAGGCCGAGATGGCCTTGACCCCGTACACCAGCAAGTCCTGCAGCGCCGCGGTCTCCGGATCCTTGCCGCAAGCCCCGAACGCGGTGCAGCCAGTTCCCTTCGCTGTCTGTTCACACTGATAGCAAAACATGGTCTCTGTCCCTCTGCTTTCGTGTCGGGCGCGTGTAAGCGCGTCCCTGCAGGTCTCTATAGCGCTACGACATCTGCATCGCCCGCGGCTTCGTAGAAGTCCGCGAAGTGGCCGATCTGCACCCCGTCAACCATCTTGTCCGTCAGGTCACGCGCCTCCTGGGAGCACTCACAGACAATGACCTTTACGCCCTGCTCCTTCATGGCGCGCTCAATCTTCTCACCGGTGTCCGTGCCCTTGAGCAGGAAGAACACACCATCTTCGGCAAAATGCAGTGCAGTGACCTCGCGCCCGTGGCATCCCGCACTGACCGTGTTCAGCAGACATCCCGAGACGATCTCGTGCCCGGCCGAGCCGGTGATGATGTAGGCAACCTTCTTCACGCCACAACCTCCCTTCTATGCATTAGTCTGCTATTCCTGTCGGAGTTCAGCCCGCGGGCGGCGTCTTGATGACCAGAAACACCGCATCCTCGTCCGCCGCATTGAGCACGTTCATGGGCGTGTCGTAGGACACCGCCAGGGCCTCCCCCACCCCCCAATCGTGCTGCTCTGCCTCGTTGGTGAACCTCAACCTGCCAGCCAGCGGGACCAGCACGACGTTGGCGTTGGCGTTGTGCGGCGGCAGGGCCTCGCCCGGCGTCAGCCGCACGCGCATGACCTGGATCCCCTCTCCCTGCCACACACAGGTTCTGCTGTCGCCCCCCTGACACTGCAGGTCTATCCTCTGCACGCTCCGCATGCTCTGCACCCTCCTTCATGTTGGTAATCCCAGTCGTGGCGGGCCAGCATGGCCCACTGGTGGGCCAGTTCGTGGTACCGTTCGTGGACACCCGCGCCGATCTCCTCGACTTCTACTCGCTCGAAAGCCGCACTGAGACCAGCCTGATCGGCCGGGGACACGATCTCGTCGGCCATCGGGAACAGGCAGTGGTTCTCCTTGTCAATATGCTCGCGCAGGAGGCCGACGTAAGCTAGCAGGTTATCCCGAACCCGGCTGACGGCGTCTCTATCCTGCGCTATCGCACCGGGGAGGGCCTCCAGAATGGCCCGGACGTAACTGCGCCCCTGATCATGCTCGGCGAGCATAACGCCCAGCGGCCCTCCCTCGCGCGGCATCCCGCGCTGCTCCAGGAGCGGGAAGAGCAGCTTCTCTTCCTTGGCATGGTGACAGCGGTCCGCGAAGTCGCGGAAGAAGCCGGCCATCTCCTGGATCAGAGCCGCTGCCTGGCGGGCGTCGTACGCCAACTGGCAGGCCTGCTCCTCCGCTCCCTGGAGGGCCAGCAGTATCACCTCGTGTTCGTGTCTCAGTGTCTCAGTAGCCGTCATCTTGCGCTCCTCTACGCGTCGGTTCACGACGCCAGCAGGCTAGCCGTGAATAAGCGGCGGCAGGCAGCGCACGCACACCCATTGGCTGCTCCCCTTGTAGCGGCAGGGGAACAGCACCGCGTCCGTCTCCTTGTTCCCGCACCGGAAACAACTCTCGGTGATGGTCTGAACGCCGCGAGCGGCCTGCTCCTCGTGAGCGGCCTCCGGGTCAAACGGCGCCGCCTCGCGCTCCTCGATGGTCAAGGCCCCGGTGGGGCACACGCCCAGACAGAAGCCTGCTCCATCGCACAGCTCGTCCCGCACTACCTTCGCCTTGCCGTCCACCAACTGGATGGCGCCCTCCGCGCAGGGGGTGACGCACTTGCCGCAGCCATTGCACTTCTCTTCGTCGATCTTCACGATCTTGCGAGTCACGGTAACCATGCTTATCTCTCCCGGGTTGTCTCACAGGGCAAATACGCGATCCACCGCCGCGCAGACCTCGGAGCGAACCTCCTCCGCTGACCGCTCGATGAGCCCGCGCTGGTGGAAGAAGATGCTTTGTACACACATGCCGATGACCAGGGCGGCCCCCAGTTCAGGCTCCATCGGCCGCAGCTTCCCCTCCGCCATGCTGGCCTGCAACGTCTCCACGAACAGAGCCTTGGGCAGACGGTGCGTCCCCGGCACAGCCCCGACACCCTCGTAATGCTGGGACATAACGAACCCAAAGACCTCAGCATTGGCCTCAGCGAACTCAAAGAAGCCAGCCACCAGAAGCCGCAGCCGCTGGGCGGCATCAGTGGCCTCGGCGGCAGCGTGCTCAAGGAACTCGTAGAAAAGCTCGGCACCACCCGCAAACAGGAAGCGGGCAAGGTCCTCTTTGCTGGCGAAGTGCCGGTACAAGGCGCCCTCCGTCACTCCGGCAGCCTGCGCAATGTCCCTGACCGTGGTGGCCTTGACTCCCCGCTGCGCAAACAGCCGACGCGCAACCCTGATGATGTCGTCTCGCTTCGTGGCTGGCCGTGCCATGCTGCTCTTCCTGTGTTATGTGAGTGAACACTTACTTATATATAGCCTATTTACACGTTTGTCAAGCCCCTTTTTTCGCTGACGGTCGCGTGATGCAGCAGACTACCGCGCAGGTGATCTCAGACGGTCGGAGAAGCACTGCGGAAACCCCCAAGGCGTTCCCCGGCGTTTCTTGTGCTAGTCGCATCCAGAACTCAGACAGGAGCGGCGCATGAAGGGCGTAATCCTCGTCGGCGGTCTTGGCACACGGTTGGCACCTATGACTCGGGTCACCAACAAGCACTTGCTGCCGGTCGGACGTTTTCCGATGGTTTATTACCCTCTCCACGCCCTGACCGAGGCCGGGATCGAGGAAGTCATCCTCGTCACTGGCGGCAACAGTTGTGGCAGCTTTCTGGAGTTGTTGCATGATGGCAGCGAGTTTGGTCTCAAGACGCTGTACTACGCCTTCCAGCACGCTCCCCGGGGGATAGCGGATGCCTTGCGTCTGGCGGAGGCCTTCGTCAACGGCGATGACTGCATCGTGATGCTGGGCGACAACATTGTGGACGGAAGCTTGCGCCCCTTCGTGGACAACTTCCGCAGCCAGGGGGGTGGAGCGAGAGTGTTGCTGAAGGAGGTGCCCGACCCGGAACGTTTCGGGGTACCCGAGTTTGGCCCTGACCAACGCATCACGCGGATCATCGAGAAGCCGCCACACCCGCCCTCGAGCTATGCGGTGATGGGGGTCTATGCCTACGACGCCGACCTGTGGAACATCCTGCCCGGCCTGCAGTTGTCTGAGCGCGGCCAGTACGAGATTACCGATGTGAACAATGTCTACCTGTCTCAGGGCCGGCTCGGCTATGACGTATTCGAGCATCAGTGGTCTGACGCGGGGACACCGGAGAGCCTCCATCGCGCCAGCGAAATCGCCTGGGCCAGCGACTTTGTGCCCTGCCCCCGGGAGCCCAGGGCGTGAGGCGGCTCGCTGCGCTGCTCGCGCTGCTGGGCTTAGCGTGTGGTACGGCCGGCGCCGGCACGGTACGCGTGGCTTTAGCACAGACCGAACTGCGGCTGTACCCCAGCGAGGCGGCCTATGTGGCGCACATGGGCGAACGCTTGGCGGAGGCCATGCGCAGCCACCCGGACTTGGTGGTCTTCCCCGAGGACATAGGGCTGCCATTGGCGCTGGTGGATAGCTATGACGTGCTCCGCAACTGCGCCACGGTAGCCGATGCGGCACGGGCCCTGATCGCTGAGGAGCCTGCCGCGCTCTCGACGATGAGCAGCAGATGGGGCTGGTCGCCTGCACGCGCTTGGCTGGTCCGCCACAGCGAGCAGTTGAGCCGATGCTACCGGCGGGTGTTTGGGGCCCTGGCGCGCCAGCATTCCGTGTATGTTGTCGCCGGGTCCGCCCCTCTGCCCTATCGCGGGCGGGTTCCGGGCAATGTTGCCTGCGTTTTCGGCCCCGATGGTCGGGTGGCAGGAGTGGCCCCCAAGGTGAATCTCATATCGCTTGAGGGCCCGGAGGGGCTTGACCTGCTCCCTGCTCGGTGCGAGGAACTGCGACCGGTGGACACGCCGTTGGGCCGGCTGGGTGTCATTGTCTGCGCCGACGCCTGGGACCCAGCCATCGCCCAGGCCTACCGGCGGGCCGGTGCCCAGCTACTGGTCAACTGCCTGGCCAACCCGGAGCCGTGGTCGGAGGACCAACAGGCCAGTTTCGATGCCAACAGCCTGCCGGCTCGCATCGCGGAGACGGGTCTGCCGGGGGTTCAGTGTTTCGCTGTGGGTCGTCTGTTTGACCTGACGTTCACCGGGCGTTCGCAGTGTGTGCTCCCGCTGCCTGACGGTCGGTGGAGGGTAGTAGCTCGCGCCGGGAGCGCGGTCGAAGAGGAGATCGTTACGGCCACGGTCCCCTTGGCGCTGCCGTCGGCCTCGACCGCGGCGCGACGAGACTGAGGGATTCCCTGATTCCGAGGAGAACGGCGTTGAAGAAATGGCAGTTGTCCCTGGTTATGGTAGGCCTGCTGGGCATGGTCTACGCGATGAATGTGGTTCAGCAAAAGCGGCTGGAAGAACGGGCAGCGCTGGAGAAGGCTGCCAAGGAGGCACGACTGAAGGCGGAGAGCACGCACGCCGCGAAGCTCAGCCCCGCTTTGGCTCACAGCCGGACGCACGGCGGTGGTCAGCCCTCTTTCACGGTCCCGCCGCCCGCCGGCCCCGAGAAAGCACCGGTGAAGATCGAGGTGTTTCTCGACGGCAGCAACGCCTGCCACGCGACCAGCACCGAGCTGTCGGAGCTAAGCAAGGTCTATGGCAAGCTGGTTCGCGTCGTGTTTCTCAACATGATGAAGCCCGAGGTGTCGCAGAAGGCCGATAAGCTACAACTGGGGTGTGCGGCGGGGCTGGCCATCAATGGCAAGGTCGAGATGATGCTGAAGACGCCCAACGGCAAGCGCCTGATCTCGTTCAGGGGCCCCGCCAACCACGACAAGTACCGGACCCCGGACGTCTACCTGGCGGTCAACTCCATCCTGGAGTCCAAGGGGATCAAGGTCCCGAAACTGGCAAAGGAGCGCACCGTCGGCGCCGGCAGTATCACCCCCATGGGCCCGGGGAAGATGCCCGGCTCACACTGAACTGCACCACAAGACACAGAAAAGACTGGGCCGCGGCCCCCACAGGTGGGTCCGCGGCCCTGTTTGCTATCTCGCCGGCGCGCGGGCCGGCTCAGACAGCACAGAGCTTGTATCCGAAGGCGCGCACGGTGCGCACGCGCTCTGGCTTCCGCGGGTTCCGTTCTACCTTGCCCCTGAGGTTGGCGATATGGACTTCGACCAGGTGGGTGTCATACTGGTCATAACCCCACACGGCACGCAGCAACTCCTCGCGACTGAAGACCTTGCCGGGGCGTTCGGCCAGTGTCTTGAGCAGCGTGAACTCCGTCTTGGTCAGGTTAGCGGCCTGACCGTCAACCAGCACTTCAGCGGCCTCCATGTCAATCTCCAGGCCGCCCACCTTCAGCTTCTCTCCCGTCTCGGGCAGGCCCATCGCGGTACCGCTGCGACGCAGCACAGCCTTGATCCGGGCCACCAGCTCGTCCAGGCTGCAGGGCTTGGTGATGTAGTCATCGGCCCCCAGTTCCAGCCCGACGATGCGATTGACCTCTTCCCCCATGGCCGTAAGCATGATGATTGGGACCCGCGAGCGTCGTCGGATCTGCTGACAGATGGTCATGCCGTCAATGTCGGGGAGACGGAGATCGAGGAGGATGAGGTCGGGGTTCGCCTCCTCGATAAGCTTGAAGGCCTCCTTGCCGTTGGCTGCGCTTATGGCCTTGAAGTTGTGGTGCGACAGTTTCTCGCACACGACTTCCCGGACAGCGGGCTCATCGTCAACGACGAGGATCAAGGGCTGCTCAGCACCCATGGCGCCGGCGACCCCCTTTCTTCATAGCAGTTGCTGCGATGCCGTATGCATCCATTGCCTGGTAGCCTAAAGCCTAACGTTGTCGGTCTTCCCTGTCAACCACTGCCCTTCAACCATCATTGCCCCCGCGCGGCGCGGAGCCGCTGCGGCGGGCTCGGAGCCTATTGTCCACCCATGGCCCCAAATACCTGCTTCATCTGGATGATACCGGGTCCCATGATAACGACGAACAGCGCGGGGAAGATGCAAAAGATCAGTGGGAAGAGCAGTTTGGTCCCAAGCACGGCGGCTTGCTCGCGGATCTTCATGGAGCGCTTGCTGCGCAGCGTATCACTGTGGGCCCGCAGCGCCTTGGCGATGCTCACACCCAGTTCCTCGGCCTGGTACAGCGCGGCTACCAGGGCGCTAAGCTCATCCACCTGCACGCGATCGGCCATGTCCTGCCATGCGTCACGGCGTCGCTTGCCCAGACGCACCTCGATGAGAGCACGCTCAAACTCCTCCACGAGCGGGCCCTCCTTGCGCTGGATGACCTCGGCAATGGCGCTATCAAGGCCCATGCCGGCCTCCGCGCTGACTACCAGGAGGTCCAGGATGTCTGGCAGCGACTTGCGGATGATGTACTGGCGTGACTTGATCTTGTTCTGCAGCATGTAGTCCGGTAGCATCGCCACGAAGAACACGGCAAACAGAGGGACAGCCGAGTGCACGATCGGCGCCGCGTTGTTAAGCACCCTCGTATAGAGCACGAACCCGGCAGCCACGCCGAGGAGGATGCTCACACCCCGCAAGAGGAGGAACACAGGTTCGCTCAGTCCCGAGGGGTTGCCGGCCGCGTTGAGCTGCTTGCGGACGTTCTCGATCATTCCCTGTGGGGCCAGATTCAGTGCGGCTCGGCTCACTGCCTTGACGATAGGCTGTATGACGCGTTCGGAGAACGGCCGCTGTAACTGCCGCGAGACCACAGACTGACTCGGGTCAAAGGTTGGTCGCGCGTTCTGGATCTGCTCCACGCGCTGCTCGATCCGCTGTTGCTGGGAGGACGTAGTCAACCCCAGCACCAGTGCCACCACGCAGATGAACAGCAGGATCACAACGAGGCCGATTATCAGCATGGCTCCTTCGCCCTCACTTTCCCCGTTTGACGGCCCGGAGGCACCGGGCTCATTCCCAACTACAGGTCAATGTCAAGCATCTTCTTGATGATGAGAATGCCTGTGAGCATCATGCCTGCGGCGGCTCCCAGCAGCATGTAGCCGAAGGTGCTCTGGAACAGCGGTGTCAGGTATCCCGGACTGACAACATTGATGAGCAGAGCCAGCGCGAAGGGCATGCCTCCCAGGATGAAGGCCGAGAAGCGCCCCTCAGCCGTCGCCGCCGCGATCTCCCCTGCCAGCCGTACCCGTTCACGGATCATGCCTGAGATGTTGTCGAGAATCTCGGCCAGGTTGCCACCGATGGATAGCTGGGTCTGGACGGCCGAGATAATCAGCTCCAGATCGTAGTTGCCGGTCCGGTCGAGGACGTGCGCCAGGGCTAGCTCCAGCGATTGGCCCAGCCGGACCTCGTCCACCACCCGCTCGAACTCCTCCGTGATGGGCGGCCCCATCTGCGCACAGACAACCTGAAGGCCGCGCAGGAAGGAATGGCCAGACCGTAGTGACGACGAAAGCAGATCCAGGGCGTCAGGAATCTGGGCGCTGATCCGCCGCTGCCGCTTCCCCTGTTTGTTTTTCATGTAGACGTAGGGCATGGAGGCACCCAGCAGCGCCAGACCGACCCCATAGATCATCGTCTTGCCTAGCAGAAAGCCTGCAATGCCAGTCGTGCACCCGATGATCACTGACAGGATGATGAACTCAGATGGCCGCAGCAGGAGCCCACCGCGGAGCAGTTCGGCCTGCAACTTCCGACCGAACTGGCTCCGCTGGAGCAGTCCCGAAAGTAATGGTGCCGGGTCGGGCACCTTCTTCTGCTTCTTGGCGCTGGGTGCCACGGCACGCACCTGAGGACGTCCCGATTTGAGCTCCTGCAGGCGGCGCACACGGCTGTCATTGGCCGACAGGATAGCGGTCAGAAGCACCATCAGCGCTCCAAACACGCCGAAAAAGGCCAGAGCCACCATGGCAAACAAGCCCGCGCTCATAGGTCATGACCTGCCTTACATTGCGTTTGGCTCGAATATCTCGTGGCCCAAGGAGATGCCCTCAGCCTCGAGTTTCTCCATGAACAGCGGGCGGACGCCCCGGGCCGTGTGCTCGCCCACGACGCGCCCCTCCTTGTCAAAGCCATGGCGCCGGTAGACGAAGATGTCCTGCAGCACGATCTCATCGGACTCCATCCGCTGGACTTCCGTCACATGGGTGATACGGCGCGAGCCGTCACGCAGACGCTCCTGGTGGACGATGAGGTCGAGGGCGGAGGCGATCTGCTCGCGGATGGCGTGGGACGGCAACTGGGTGCCGCCCATCAGCACCATCGTCTCCAACCGCGAGAGCGTGTCACGCGGGCTGTTGGAGTGGACAGTGCCCAAAGACCCATCGTGACCCGTATTCATGGCCTGCAGCATGTCCAGGGCCTCGGCGCCGCGGACCTCACCCACCACGATCCGCTCGGGACGCATGCGCAGAGCGTTACGAACCAGTTGGCGGATCGTGATCTCGCCCTTGCCCTCAAGGTTCGGGGGGCGGCTTTCCAGGGTGATGACGTGTTCCTGCTGCAGCCGCAACTCCGCTGCGTCCTCAATCGTCACGATGCGCTCGTCATGCGGGATGAACCCGGACAGCACGTTGAGGGTCGTCGTCTTTCCGCTGCCCGTACCCCCTGAGACGATAATGTTGAGCCGGCCGATAACGCAGGCCTCCAGGAACTTGCACATCGACTCTGACATCGAGCCGAAGTTGATCAGGTCCCGCGGCTTGAGGGGCTCCACCGTGAACTTTCGGATGGTTACACAAGGCCCGTTGATCGAGATGGGCGGGATGATCGCGTTCACACGCGAGCCATCCGGGAGACGGGCGTCCACCATCGGCATGGACTCATCCAGCCGACGGCCCAACGGGGCGATGATCTTCTCGATGATGCGCATGACGTGCGCATCGTCCACGAAACGCTTGCCGACCCGGAAGAGCTTTCCCCCGCGCTCCACATAGATTGACTCCGGACCGTTGATCATGACCTCAGAGATGGAGGTGTCATCCAGCAGGGTCTGGATGGGGCCATAGCCCATGACCTCGTTAAGCACCTCGGCCTGCACCTGTTCGCGCGCGCGGGCCGACAGTGAGAGGTTGCGCTCCTCGCCAACTAGCTGGGTAAGGAAGCGGATCTGGTCCACCAGCTCCTCTTCCCCCATGGTCTGGAGTTGGCGGAAATCCGTCTCGGTGAGCAGGCGCTGGTGCACCTGCAGCTTGAGTTCGTCCAGTATCTCCGCTTCAGCCGTGGAGATGCCCAGGGCTGCCGCTGTTTCGCGTACCAAGTCTGGTGAGACCGCTCTCATGCTTGATGCCCCTCCCGCCTCCCCGAGGACAGCCCTTGGACTGCCTGCGGCGGAGGCCTGTCTTGGTGTGTGGTGCGCATGCCGCACGAACCGGGCGCCCATGCCCTCTGCGTTATCCGTGCGGAGTGAACGACGGTTGTGACCGCTAGACGACAACACCCTCCATGAGTACAGCCGCCAACTTCTGCATCGCCTGGCTGATGGGTGCGTTAGGGGTCGAGAGCACGAAGGGCTTTCCTTCGTTGTACGAGCCCATCACCAGTTGAGGATCGTCAGGCAACTGGGCCGCCACCGTGAAGCCCGTCGCCTCCTCAAGGTCCCTTACCGTGAACTGATTCTGCCGAGACACCCGGTTCGCAATCAGGTGGATCCTTTCCCGCGGGATGTGCGTGGCCACGATGTTGTCCAGCATGGCCGTAGTATCGCGCATTGTGGCCAGGTCTATCGTGTTGGCTACCACAAGGACATGATTGCAGCGCGACAGGATGTAGGTGTTACCGGTCCACATCGCCGGCGGCACATCAAAGAAGACAAAGCGGTAGCGGAGGCGCAGGAGCCCGAAGAGCTCGGCAAGGTGCGGAATGTCCACTTGTGCCATCAACTGCTCGTGTGACTTGCCGACTCCCGGCAGTATCCGCAGTCCCGACTCGTGTTTGGCCAAGTGCCCCTCGACAAGGTCTGCATCCAAAGCGCCGTACCGCGTAAGGTCCCCGATGTTGATCTCCGGTGACAGGTCCAGGGCCAGGGCGACGTCGCCAAACTGCCCGTAGAAGTCAACCAGCACGACCTGCTCCGGGAAGCGCTTGCAGAAAAGCAGCGCCAGGTTCACTGCCAGCGCGGTCTTCCCCACCCCGCCCTTGGCTGAGGTGACGGCAATGGTGACCGGCATCTTCGTGGGGTCAGTAACGATGGCATACTGTTCGCTCTTCTTGACCTGCCGCAGGCGAGCCAACTGGGTCACGATCTGCCCCAGTTGGGCGGGCCGCCCATCGCGCCGAATGACGGCCCGGGCCCCACACTGCATCGCCTTGTCCTGCGCATTGGGGCTTTCGGCGACCAGCACCAGCACGCAGGCTGTGTCCGGGGCCGCCGCCGTCGCCAGACGGCACGCCTCGTAGCCGTCAAGGCCCGGCAGGTTCTCGTCCACGAAGATGATATCGGGTCGCAACTGCGCCGCCAGTTGCGCCACCTCGAGGCCATCACGAGCGTAGCCCACCACCTGGATCTGGTCCTGGCCGCTGACCTGGTTGATCAGCTCGTTGCGCAGGCCCTCGGCGGCACCCGGATTGACCTCGGATATGACGACGGTAATCATTGACATCTCAGCGCACGCAACCTCGGCAAGGCGGTCTTTGGCTTGCGACCGGTGACCATCAGGCACGGGCTGCGGTGCGCTTGTCACCCGAGGGGAGCAAGGTGCTTGTCATTCGCCTCGCGGGTTCCCCCCGCGCGCGACGTCGCTTCCCGCGCCTGATCAGTTCTCCTTCCGACAGTATCCCTCGCTGAGAGGACAGCGTCAGCAGCGGCCTCTCATTGTTCCGCGTTGTCGTTGATGATCTCCGGGGTGACGGAGATGACGAGTTCGCTCTTGCTTTCCTGGAAGTCCCGGTGCTTGAACAGCTCGCCGATGATGGGGATGTCGCCCAGCAGCGGGATCTTGCGGATGGTCTTGGCGTCGGAGCTTTGCAGCAGCCCGCCCAGGATCAGCGACTGGCCGTTGGCCACAGTCACCACCGTGTTGGCCTTGCGGGAGCGCAGCGCCGGCAGCACGAAGCCGCCGACGGTGACGGCATTGCCGTAGTCCAGCGAGCTGACCTCCGGTGCCACCTTCAGGTTCAGCTTCTGTCCGCCTTCCAGGATGGTGGGCTCCACCTCCAGCCGCACGCCGAACTCTTTCCACTCCACGGTGACCGTCTGCAGGCCGCCCGCGCCGCCCGAGGAGACGGGGATCGGGATCTCGCCCCCCACCAGGATGTCAGCCTTGCTGCCGTCGTCCACCAGCAGGTTCGGCTCCGACAGCACCTTCGCCAGGTTGTTTTGCACCAGCGCGTCCACCTGGGCCCCGAAGTCAAAGACGTTGTCCACCCCTTGCTCCAGCCAGACCCAAAACGGCTGGGTCACGAACTGCAGGGCCCCGCTGGCCGGGTCCACCGCGATCTGGCCGTACTCCGTCCCCAGCTTCTCCATCGCCGTGCGGTTGACATCAATCACCCTCACCCGCACCATGATCCGCTGCTTCTCCGGCAGCGCCACCCGCAGGGTGTCAATCAGTTGGCAGTCCACATTCAGGCTCTTGATCAGGTCGCGCACATCCGCCAGCTCCTCCGCCGACGGCAGCGTCCCCTTCAGCACCAGCGCCTGGCCATTCAGTGGCTGCACCTGGATGCGCTCCCCCAGCGCCGCCTGCACCAGCGCCTGGTACTCGTTGATCGTGGGCCGCGGCTCCACCACCTGCACCAGGTTGATGATCTTGGCCTGCTCCTGGAACGCCTCCAGGATCTTGTTCAGATTGTCCAGCTCCGCCTGGCTGGAGACCGTCCCGTCCACCGCCACCGTCCGCCCCTGCACCCGCCACACCTGGTACTGGTCCCCCACCGCCTGGGCAATCGCCTCCACCGGCGGCTCCGCCTGCGGCTCCTCATACTCCATCAGGTCAATGATCTGTACGTCCGGCGTTTTGGCCGCCTCCAGCACCTTGCGGTTCTGCGCCAGCCGCGTCTGATCACCCAGCGCCCCCCGCACCAGCACCGTCTTGTCGTTCCATACCACGTACTCCAGGTCTTCCCCCAGCACCCGCCGCAGGGCCTCGGCCGTCTGCACCGCCACCGACTCCGTTGCCCCCTCGGCCCGGATCAGATCCACCACCTGCACCTGGCCCCCCGCCGTCGCCTTGATGATCAAATGCGCCCGGTCCGCCTCCGCCGGCGGCAACACGCCCTCCACCACCACCACCCGGTCCCCCGACGGCGTGTACGTCAGGCGATTGCCCAACACCCGCCGCAGGTCGGTCACCAGCGCCTCCGCCGGCGACGGCGCTGTCACCGTCACCTCAATCTGATGCACCCCCAGCCGGTCCCACACGAAAATGGTCGTGTCGCCCGCCTCCCGACCATACACCGACAGGTCGTTCAGCGACGCCACCACCACCTCCACCAACTCCGGCTCGATCACCTCCACCCGCTTCATCCGGTTGAAATGCAACAGCACACTACGCCCCACGGGCAGGACCATGGTGCGCTTGGCCTCCGGGGTCAGCCCCGGCTCGCCCCAGGCCGTCGTGCTCAGAACAACTCCGAGCACGAACACACCCAGTAGCAACGCGGCCTGGTGCGCGGTCGTGTGAAGTAAGCTGTGTCGCATGGTGCCAGGCTCCCTTCTGGTGGAGCAGGTAGGTCCTTAGCGTCGAATGAAGTCTCTTGACTGCCGCTGCCGACGCGACGCCAGTCGCGGCCAGGATGCAGCCTCGGCTCGGGCCGGGTAGGCCCGATGCCGGGACATACATATCTATTCCGGTGTCACTACCTCACGCTGTCCGCCCCGGATGACCTCCACCGACGGCCGGCGTGGCTTCTGCGGCGGGACCGGCGGCCCACCCCACGTTGTCGGACCGGTCGGGGCCGTGTTGACTACCACCGGCGCCTGCTGCGGCGCGGGGGCCTTCTCGCCCTCGGCAGCCGCCTTTTCAGCCTTTGGCCAGGGCCCTGTCAGCGACCAGCTATTAGCCGGCGGCAGAGCGGCGACGCCCACGTCACCCGTTGCCCGCAAAGCCAGACGCAGCTTGCCCGCCATCTCGCTGGCAAGGACAACCTGGGCCTGGGCGGGCGTAAGCGCCAGCGTCACCGGGGTGGTCGCCGCGCGTCCGCCCTGGCGAGCAGTGGTCTTCTCACCCTCGGCGCTACCCTCGGCGGCCTTCTCCCCCTCCGCCCTCGCGGTGTCCTGGTTCACCGACAGAACCTGTACGTCCTGGACCACGGTCCGCACCACGACTTCCTTGTCGCGCTCGAACGAGGCAAGCACATCTACCCGGTTGCCCGGCTTGACGAAGTCGCCTACATTGCCAACGATGTCAAGGGGAACGGCGAGGGCCCGGTAGCCGCGAGGGACGGCAAAGGCCAGGCCCATGCGGCTCTTGGGGGCAATGTCGCCTTGCCTGATGGGCTGCTCTGGAGGCAGCTCGATCAGGCTCACCTGGTTCTGCAGCATCTCAGGTGACGTGACGACGTCGCTGGGGAGCTTGCCCGGCTCGAAGGCAGCCCGGCGGAACATGTTGGGCTTCAGTTCCGTCTGTGCCGGGATGACCTGCGTCGGTACCGGGACCTCAATGGTGGTAGGAGCCTTGGTCGTCTTGGCTCGCTGCTGGCTGATCCAGATCCATGCTCCCACTGCCGCCAGAAGGCCGCACACCAGGGCAATTACCAGGGAGGCCTGCCTCGTGAGTCGCATCTGTTGCCACGCCCCTTTGCTGCGATTAGCTGGTCCCCTGAAGACATCGCCAGAGCCCTACCCGACCAGCCGGTATGTGTATATTCCTTCGGAGGTTGCATCGGCATCCAAGTCGCCGTAACCCGGTATGCTGTACCTGATGAAGCGCCCGTCAATACTCTTCGTCGTGCCCCCGCTGTTGACCCGTTCGAGCCAGAACGCACCGAACTTGACGATCCGGAACTGCGCCCCTGTACCCGTGCCGCCGACATAGACGCAAAGCGGCACGAGGATGATCCGCGGGTTGGTCGGGTCGAAGTCATCAAAGGTGTCGCCAGCATAGATTCCCGACGAGCCCCGGGCAATGCGATTCCTGAGGGGCGTGGCCCAGTGACCCACCGCCAGGCCGGTCTTGCCGGAGCAGACATCATCTACGTGCATGGTCATCTTCGCCTGGTCGGCTTCGCTGAGCGGCGGGTAGCCTTCAAGCACCTGGCTCCAGCTCGCACTCATGCCAGACGGGATGTCCAGCCAACTGAAGTTGCCGGGGATGTCCGGATAGTGCGGGCCGTCCGCCATAAGCAGGTTGTATGGGTTGCCATAGTTGTAGGGCGTCGCCGCCGTTATCCACATCGGCGCGATCGGAGCACCGCCTGACGGTGCGCGCACGGCGACGGCTCGGCGGTCCACGGTCGTCTGGGTGAGGCCAAGGGCGGCGCCGAAAGTGTACTGCAGCGGCACGTGGGTCGTGACCGTGATGGCCTGGGCGAAAGGCCCCAGGGGGCCAAAGCCGGGTACGTTGGACCCGGGCCCATAGTAGACGATGTCACTGTTGCCGCAAGTGACAGCGTACTCGCCGGCGTTCTGGTTGTTGGCATTGATCGCGTCGCGCGCTTCGGCAAGCGCATCACTCGGGTTGGCAAGCAGTGGAGCCGCCGCCAACGCCGATGCATCCGCCGCATTCTGAGCTTGCTGGGAGGCGACCATGATGCGGCCGACGTCAACGGTCATGGCCACGCAGCCCATGATGATGACGAGAACAATCGCCATCATGACAAGCGTGAAGCCACGCCTGGTGGCAAAGAGGCGAGAAGTGAGGTACGAGCCACGCCCGGTTGGGCGGACACGGGACATGAGGTTGGTTCGCTCCTGGCTGCGATTACTCACGGCGCATCACCATCTGCGAGTGCAGATTGACGGACGTCGCGCCGGGTTGTCCGATCATGCGAGCGAACAGCGGGCCTGTCAGCAGACGGTGCGTGAACGTGAGACGAACCCGCACCTGTGCTCCCTGCGGAGCGTTGTTAGTGACTGGATCCGTGGTCGTGTTCCCGAGCGTACTCCAGCTTGACCACGTCGTACCGCTTAGTGTCCGATATTCTTGGACAATTGTCAAGCGGTCTAGTGGCAAATTCACCATGCTGGCCTGAACACGAGCCGTGATCTCGCCAGTTGTCTTGCCCAGCGCCGCATGGCGTGCCCCCTCACGGGCGGCCTGTTGCACGATGAGCTGGTTCCGGAACATGAACCCGAACTCGATGATGCTGAACAGCAAGCCGATGAAAAGAGGCAGAATGACGGCGAACTCCACAGTCGCCGTTCCTGCCTCCCCCCGGGACAACCTGATACGTCTCAGTCTTGGCACCGGCTTCACCCTCTTTCCCGCCCAAACTGCGCTGTCTTCCGTGTCCCTGCCCCGTTGGGTAACCCCTGACAGGGCAGGTCTGCAACACAAGTCAGCTACCGAGCATGAACTGCCACATGACCAACAGACCCCCGGCGCAGATCGCGATGGCATAGGGCAGCCTGGTCTTCTCATGCGCGGTTGTGATGTCCATAGGCAGCTTCATGAAGAAGCGCATGTAAACTGCGCGCCACACGGCCGAAACACTCTGCCTAAGCACGCCTCTCCATAGCGCAATAGCCAGGGCGATAAGGCCGCCGGCCACTGCGCCATAGAGGATCACCCATATCAGCAGCTTGGCCCCAAGAAACGACCCGACAGCGGCCAGGAGCTTGCAGTCGCCAGCGCCGAGGATGCGGCCCAGAAAGGCGCTCACAAAGAACATGGCCAGACCGGTGGCGATGCCGCCCAGGCTGAACAGCACGCCCGTCCAGCCACGGTCCAGTATGTTAAGGATGATGCCAAGAATCGCGAACGGCACCGTGACGGCGTTGTAGATCTTGCCGTGCCGCACATCAGTGAAGACCGAGATGATCAGCACGGCGCAAGTCGCAATAGCGATGCTGTAGCTCAGTGGTGTCATGGCGGTCTGTTCCCTGGGCGGTCTGCCGTTTCTGAGTGGCACAGAACACACAACGCGGGCAGAGCCCCATGACTGCTATCCGGGCCCTCCCCGCGAGGCGCTTGTTGGCACTCTTTGTGATGTTTGGAGGAGGGTGGAAGGAGCCTGGGTGAACCTCCCACCCTCCCCTGGCCTGGTTGTGGTTCTCTATCCCAACCGCTGTTGGGATAACTCGAGTGCTACGTCAGCGCCGGTCCCGGCTCTCTGCCTCTCCTGCTGCCTCATGCCGGTCGCGGGCCCCCCAGGCTTGCGCACGTTCCGTCTGTTTAGCTGGACGGCATGTTGTCGTTGACGCTGCTAACGGTGGTGTTCACGCGGCCACCCAGAGCGGTCCAGGCGCCGATGGCGGCGATGGCCACCAGGGCCAGCAGCAGCGCGTACTCCACAGTCGTCAAACCCTCTTCGTCCTACCACAGTGTCTTGAGCATCCGTATCCTCTCCTTTTTCGGTTGCCTAACATTCCCACTGTCGGTGCGGCTCAACTCCCACGGCTCGACCCCTCTGCGCGGCACGACCCCCGGTTGTTAGCTGGACGGCATGTTGTCGTTGACGGTTCTAACGGTGGTGTTCACGCGGCCACCCAGAGCGGTCCAGGCGCCGATGGCGGCGATGGCCACCAGGGCGAGCAACAGCGCGTACTCCACAGTCGTCAGACCCTCTTCGTCCTTCCACAGCTGCTTGATCATCTTTCCTTCTCCCCTGACTTGAGTGTTCTGGCATTCCGTGTCGGGGGACCCCAGCTTCAGCGGTGGCCTGATTGGTGGTCCGAGACGTCCCCAACACTCCTGCTCTGCTCTCGACTTGGGGGTACTATAGCCCCGGGCACTCAAGCCTCTCCCATTCCCTCCGCAAAGGAATCTCAAGCTACCTCAATCTTCTGTAACCGGATGCCAACAAGGTGTAACCCCTCCGTTCTGTGCGTTCAGGGAGTTGCGGCAGCACTGGCGCGGGCAGCGCGAAGGCCCGTGGCGGCCCGTTGCGCCCACGCACGCCCCGCAATATAATGGCAAGGGAGAGTATCGGCAGTCCTCCGAGGCGGCATACAGGAAGACCGCGCAACCCCATCCTCTGGCTCAAGGCAGGCCACCCCTATGGCACACAGGATCGTATCATGGCTGGTTACGCTTACAGCCTGCACTGTCGTCGCCCTGGCTCAAGACACGACGACTCCGAGCACTGTCCCCGTTCCCCCCGCCAACGTGACGGCCATCCCGCTTCCCGTCGAGCAGGCTGTCCGTGTTGTCCAGCCTGGCGATACTGTGAGACTCTTCTGCTGGAACGCGGGGGGGCTTCTGGTCAACAGCGTCCTGCCCGTAGGTACCGACGGCAGTGTCCGTCCCCCCGGGGTCCCGCCGGTGCCGGCGGCAGGCATAAAGCTAGCCGACCTCCAGACCAGTCTGGTGAACGCCTACTCGACAATCTACACGGGCGCTACGCTGCTTGTGACGCTGGAGGACTCGCGGGAACCGCAGGTCCCCGCCCTGCCGGAGAAGGCGCCCACGGAGCTTACAGATGCCCTGCGCCCCGAGCAGAATATTGCCATTCGCTGCTGGTCGGGTGAGATGGAGTACCTGAACGTCACGACCCGGGTTAGCCGCGATATGACCATCGCCTTGCCGCCGCTGGGACCGGTCTCGGTCGAGGGCGAGACTCTCATCTCACTGCGCGACAAGCTGCAGGCGCGGTACCGGGCTTACTACCCGCGGTGTTCCCTGAGTGTGCTGCTGGCCGATGTGACGGAAGAACCGACGACACCGGTGGTTGAGGAGCCTGAGGTCCCGATCACCGAGATGTTCCCGCCGACCGTGACCGCGGCCGAGATCCTGAAAGCACTGCCGCGGTTCGGCCTGCGCATGTTTGGTTCTGAGGGTCAGCAGACACTCGTGGCCCCGCCGGGCGCCCCGGCGGCCAACGTTCCGGTTCCGGCCGACTACCTGATCGGCCCCGGGGACAGCCTATCGGTGCGGTCATGGACCGGGGCAGTCGAGCACTTCGCGCACGAGGTGGTAGTGAGCCCCGAGGGTCGCATCTATGTGCCGCAACTGGGCGACATGGCAGTGGCTGGCCAGACCCTGGCCCAGGTAACGAGCCTGGTCAGCAGTCGCGCGGCGCGGCTGTACCGTGATGCGCAGACCACGGTCGTGCTGTCGCAGATCCGCACGGTAGACGTGTACGTGACCGGAGATGCCGTGGCGCCCGGGCGGTACACCCTGCCCGGCACAGCCACCGTGTTCACCGCCCTCTATGCTGCCGGTGGCCCGGCAGCGTCGGGGTCTCTGCGCAACATTCGGCTCATTCGGCGGAGTGGAGCGCCGGAGACCGTGGATCTGTACCCATATCTGCTGTCGGGGGACCGTTCGGGCGACACCCCGCTTAGCCCCGGGGATACCGTCTTCATTGGCCCGCTCGGGGCTACCATCGGCATATCGGGTATGGTGCGCCGCGCGGGGCTATATGAGATCAGAGAACAGATCACGGCGGCGGAGGCGCTGGAGATGGCCGGCGGCATTGACCCCCGGGGCTATGCCCGCAACGTCGAAGTCTGGCGCGTGGACCAGAACACCGCCTGGAAGGTGGTGAACGTGGACCTGTCGCTGCCGGCCGCCGACACTGCGGGTCCAGCCTTCCCCCTCCGCAGCGGCGACCTGCTGCTGGTGCGTCCCGTGCTGGATAAACCGGCCAATACGGTGAATATAGCCGGGGCGGTGCGCCGCCCTGGAGACTACGAGGTGCCAGCTTCGGGGCTGGATGTCCGCAGTCTGCTGCAGAAAGCAGAAGGGCTTGACGAGACGGCCTACGTGAAGAGCGCGGCCGTCTGGCGCTTGCAGCCCAACCACGAGCAGCGGCTCCTGCGCCTGGACCTGCAGAAAGCACTGCAGGGTGAGGCCTCAGACAACCTGCCCCTTCTCCCCGGCGACAAGCTCTATGTCTACTCCCGCGAAGAGGTGATGCAGAGCCAGGATGTGGCCATCAACGGCGCCGTTGCCAGCCCGGGCGTGTACCCCTGGGCTGAGAACATGCGGGTCAGCGACCTGTTGCTGCTGGGGCGCGGACTGCTGGACGGCGCATACGTGGCACGAGCGGACCTGCGGCGCCTGACTCCGCAGTTCACCCGGGAGCTTGTGGCCGTTGACCTCGCTCAGGTCCTGGCTGGCAACGCTGACGCCGACCTACTGTTGCGCCCGGGTGACCAGCTGACAGTCTACAGACAGAGTGAAATGGGCGTGGCTCCAGAGGTCGTGATCCTGGGTGCAGTTGTGCGGGAGGGTGTCTACCCCCGCGCCGACGGGATGAAGGCCTCGGACCTGATCGCGCAGGCAGGAGGGCTGCTACCGGAGGCCGGGACAGAAGCCACACTGATCCGGGGCCGCAAGACCGGCACCCCCCAGACTCTGGCGCTGAAACTGAGTCGGGGCGACAACGAGCGCGTGATTCTCGACCCTGACCCGGAGCTGGCCGATGACGACTCCCTGACGATCACCGCCACCGGCAACTTTCGCACACGCGCCGACGTTGTGGTGCTTGAGGGGCAAGTTGCCAGGCCCGGGACATACCCCCTGCTCAGCACGCCTGAAGAGCCCGACACCGTCTACAAGCTCCTGATGCGAGCAGGCGGCCTGCAGCCACAAGGGAACCCCCGCGGCATCATCCTCTACCGGCAGCGAGAAGCCCTGCTGAACCCTGACCAGACCGATGACCTCAATCAGGTTCTGGCGGGCTTCAACCGTGAGCGCACGCCAGGCAGCGTCTCGATGCCCCAGGAGACCAGGGCCGCGTCGCTGCAGGCCACTGTCACCAGCCAGCTTACCTCCTTGTTCTCTGGTCAGAATGGCATGGCCATTGTCATTCCCCCGCGGACACTCTCGGCCGAATTCTGGGCGCGAGCGGTGCCGATCGACGGCCAGAAGCTGATCGAAACCCAGGGGGCTGAGGGCGACATGCCACTGATGGCGGGAGATACGATCGTGGTGCCCCAGACGCCCACCACCGTGGCCGTTATCGGTGCGGTTGTGCGCCCGGGAGCGGTGACCTACACCGGCCCCAAGACGGCCTGGGATTATGTCACTGCCGCCGGTGGGCCGACGTCGGACGCCGCCATTCGACGCCTTGTGGTTGTGCGGGCCAATGGCTCCGTCTCGCCCACCGAGGACACCAAGGAGATATACCCGGGCGACGTCGTGGTCGTGCCGTCAACCGTGATGGTGCGGGATGTGAGCGGGGAAAGCGGCAGCTCGAGGTTCATGCGCACCCTGGCAGCGGTGGCTCTTGCCTTCCTGGTCTTCTAGCGACCATGTGCTGCCGACCAAAGCGGGGGTCCTCACGCCAGAGGGCCCCCGCTTCTCTGTGCGCGCTAACCAACGACGCACACGCGATCTAGACCACCCCCACTGGCTGCCCTCTCCCCCACCGCCTGACCTGCATCGGCATCGCTGAGCTCCGCCGGACGGCAGCCAGGCCGGTTAGGAGCGAGTCCGTCTACTCACGGAGACGGGCCATCGCGTTAGCCGTCGGCGTCTGGGCAGGAGGCGGCGATGTCTCGGTAGGCAAGCACCACCGTCCCGACCGCCACCGGTAGCGTCAAGATAATCCCCACGCCACACGCAAACAACCCCAGGATCAGCAGCAGTGACAGCACGCTCACCGTGATGAAAGCCAAAGGCAGGACGGTCCGCACAAGCCGCCACGAGGCGCCAATGGCCTCCCGACCGCCCAGATCCCGATGCGCCACCAGCGGCGCTGCCAGCAGCAGTGGTGTCGCCACCACCAGGTGGCCAATAGCCTCGGCCAGCAGTCCCCACCGGCTTGCCCCCTGGGTTAGCGTATAGGTACCGACGTGGATAGCGCTGAAGGGCATGAGCCCCACCAGGTAGACCGCCCAGATGAACACAGCAGCCGGGAAACGGCTCAGTCCTTCGGCCAGGTGAGCCAGTTGCGGTTTATGGCCCTGAAGTTTCTCAAGAAACATCACACACAGACCCACCGTCAGAGGCACGGCAAGTGTCCACGCCGACAGCAAGGTGCCGGCGATGGTCAGAAAAGCGGCAAGGCTGAAGATGGGCAAGTCAGCGCCGACAAGCTCCCAGGCCCCCGCCAGCCAACCCCGCAGACGGGCCAACGTTTTACGCCCTTCCCCCACCGAAATAGGCGGCCAGCGGAGCCAGGTCATCGCCCAGATTACCGATGGCGAACTCCACAATGGATGACTTGGGGACCTTGATGTTGTGCTCATTGAGCAGGTGAAAGCGCAGCGCCTCAAGACGTTTGGCAGCGGCCTCGGACAGATAGACAGTCACCTGCACCTTGGCTTCATCGCTGGTGCGCCCCGACCGCAGCCCGGGAGAGACAGAGGCCCCCTCTTCGGGAGCTGATCCAAAGAACAGATCGCGAGGGATCTCCGGGTTTCTACGCACGTTTCAGCACCTCCTGGGCGATCCGCAGGTAGGCCTGCGCTCCTGGGCTTTCCGGACGGTGGATGAGCAGGGGTTCGCCCGCGACCGTGGCGTAGTCAAAGACCACACTGCGACGAATGGGTGGATCCAGTACCAGATTGCCGAAATGCTCACGCAGGCGCGCCTCAACCTGCTGCGTATGCAGCGTCCGCGGGTCGTACATTGTCAGGATGAGACCGATGATGCGCAAACCGTCATTGCCATGCTCGCGCACCGCCTCGATGGTATCCAATAGCTGGCGCAAGCCCTGCATGGCAAGATATGAGCACTGCACGGGGATGATTACGCCGTCAGCGGCACCGAGGGCATTGAGGGTTAGAAAGCCCAGACTGGGCGGTGTGTCAATGAGCGCGTAGTCATACGGTAGCTTCCGCCTCAACTTCTCCCGCAACCGCAGCGTTCGGTCCGTTGCGCTCGATAACTCCACTTCGGCGGCGGCGAGCCGGACGTCGGTGGGGATCACTCCCACATCTCCCCAGGGCACCCGTACCACACAGTCATTCACCCCCACCTTACTGTCCAGGAGCAGGTCGTAGCTGGTCAGGGAGCGGCCGCCGGGGATCGCGCCCAGGGCCATTGACAGATTGCCCTGTGGGTCACCGTCAAGGGCCAGGACGCGAGAACCCTCGGCCGCAAAGCTTGCAGCAAGCGAGGCCACAGTCGCGGTCTTCCCCACCCCACCTTTCTGGTTGGCGACGGCAATGATCCTCATGCATTCCTCCGTTCATGTCACCGTCCTGGCTTCCTGTTATGCATGAAGGACGGTTCGCTGTCAAGAGCCTATACGCCTAATAACGGTACGCAGGAAGGCGGGCATAAAGTCAAAACGGCATTCTCGCTGCCTGGACAGACGAGTTGCATCCTGGGGCCCATACGCTGCTGAGGAGCGCGAGGACAGCCCCGAGGTCACCGCAAGCGAATTCGGCGCGTCAGAGAGAAACGTCGTGCGCAGAAAGCCGGCCCAAGGCATGGAACTCAGGCCCACCGGGAGCGCTGACGACCAGTGGCATGCCAGAAGCGCCAGGCATGCCAGCATACATTCTTGCAGCCAAACGCCGTATAAATGGAAACCGGCCTAACGGTTTGCGAGCATAGCGGCAGAACGGAAAAACGCTATACGAGGACGCCAGGATGCAGGTGTGATTGCATAAACGGTGGAGGGCCGTTGGTGACCGCGCGTCGCATTGGCGCGAAGCATGTGACGAGAGCAGTCGGGGGGCACAGGGAGATAGTGCGGCTCGTCGTTGGAGCACGGGGGGGGAGGTTGGGGGTCAGTTGGCGGAAGGGACCGCGGGCACGGGGCATCAGGGATGCATTTGGCGTGTCATGGAGAGGGCGGATTGACCTACTGACGTCGGTGGGGGAAGAGACGCCGAGCAGCGCACGCTGGCGGGCACGAGGGAGGAGGGAGTCGGGTCGCGAGCGTGCCGCCGCGGACGGCACTCACGGGGCAGGTGGCGGGGGGCACGGAGTACCAATCGGCAGGGTCCGGGAGACGGAGTGGGGGAGAGACGCCCTAGCTGGTGCTCACTACGGTGCCGGCCTGCAGCTGGATCACACGGTCCGTGACTGCGATGACGTCCGGGTCATGGCTGGCAATGACTACCGTACGCCCCTCGCCGGCAAAGCCGCTCAGGAGCTCCACGATGCGGGCAGCGTTGGCGGCGTCGAGCTCGCCGGTAGGTTCGTCGGCCAAGATGAGGCGCGGTTGGTTCACAATGGCGCGAGCGACAGCAGCACGTTGCTGTTCGCCGCCGGAAAGCTCCCCTGGCAGGTGGGAGGCGCGGTGCGTGATGTTGACTTGCTCCAGGGCCGCAGTCACGCGGGCTTCCTTCTCCTCGGGTGAGAGAGGCGCGGGCAAGAGGGGCAGCATGACGTTCTCCTGCACCGTCAGTGACGGCACGAGGTACGAGGCCTGAAACACGAAGCCCACGGTCTGTCGTCGGTAGAGCGTCAACGCATCGTCGCTAAGCTCGTGCAGCGGCACGCCATCTACCAGGACCGTACCAGAGGTGGGGCGGTCCAGACCACCCAGGATATTAAGCAGGGTGGACTTCCCCGACCCGGAAGGGCCCGACAACCCGACGATCTCACCCTCCCCCAGCTCAAAAGAGATCTCGCTGAGCGCGAGCACCTGCTTCGCACCCGTACGGTACGTCTTACTAACCAGGTGGGCCTTCAGGAAGCTGCCGTCGCTTTCGGCGCGGGCGTTCTCACTCATTTTCGGGGCATCCTTTGCATTACAGGCGGCGCAAGGCATCCGCAGGATCAAGCCGCGATGCGCGGCCGGACGCCGCAAAGCCCGCGATGGCACCGATCAGAAGCGCCGTCAACAGGCCAATGGCAAGCACTTCCAGGTCAGGCGTAATGGCCAGCATCAGCGATCTGGCCGGAGCGACCGGAGTGCAGGGAGGTTGCGAGTTCAGGGCTTCTGGCAGTTCCAGATCCGCCAGCTTGCTGTACGCGACCGACAGCATCCAGCCGGCGGTGCAGCCAACAACGCCACCGATGACCCCGGCAAACCATTCCTCCAGCACAAACAGGCGGGACACCTCTGACCGCCGCCACCCGATGGCACGCAGCAAACCCACCTCAGAAAGCCGCTCAGCCACCGCCGACAGCGAGTTACGAACCAGCAGGAGCAGCACAAAGACCATCACGAGCACCGAGACGCCCAGCAGCGATTTGCGCGTCACGTTGGCCACCGCCGAAGTGCCCGCGTCCACGTTCTCTGTCGTCGTGATGCTCGTCTCCGGACCGATCCACTGGGTCACTGCGGCCGCCACGAGGTCGGTGTCCTTGAGCCGCTTCAGGGCAATGAAAATCGTGTCCACGATCTCCCCTTGCCCATACATCCTCTGGGCGGCCTTCAGGGGGATGAAGGCCTGGGCCTCAGCGATGCGGGCCGTGCCGGTCAGCTCGACGATGCCCACGACCTTGAACATCTCCTTGGGGCCCAGGTGGATCATATCACCCACCGAGGCCTTGATGGCCTCCGCGTACTCCTTGGTCAGCATCGCGGCGTTATCGTCGTACTGCACGAGATAGCGGCCTTCCTTGACCGCACAGCAGCTCTTCTCGTCTTCCTTGTCGCCCTCTTCGCGGGTGCTGATCCGCACCGGGCCAATCGTCTTCTTGGTCGGGTCAATACCCGCCACAACGGTCGGATGGCCCTGCCAGAAGGCCCACAGCAGCAGGACACCCGACACGCTCTCAACCTGCTCCATGGCCTCCAGTTTGCCCACCAAGTCGGCGGGGATCTCCGCCAGATCCTTGGGCAACTTCACCTCGGCAAAGGGACAGGGCTTGACCCGTTTCTGCACCACCATGTCGGCCCCGGCGGCCCCGAGAGCCGAACCAATGGCCTCCTGCACCGAGTTCGAGATGGATAGCACGGCGATAAGCAGCGCCACACTCAGGGCAATACCCGTGACCGCCAGCGAACTGCGTGTCCGTCGGCGCGTGAAGCTCTTCCAGGCGTACCGGAACAAGGGAATCTCTCCTGGTCAGGTTACTGGCTTCTTGAACGCTGGAGTGGGGGAGAGGGGTTCCCCGTGCGAGGGGCAGGAAATCCCGCCGCGGCAGTAGAAACCGCTGCCATGCAAAACCTTGAGCACGTCATCCACGACTACGCCACCACCATCGCGGACCGGATGAAGACAACTGCCGGCAGCGCCAGCACCGAGGAGGACGTCCGGCAAGCGGTCAACGCGTCGCTCAATGAGTTCGTCAAGGCCGCCGGTCTCAAGCTTCGGGTCCGCAACGAGGTTCCGGTACTTAAAGGCCGCGTGGACTCCAAGTACGGCGGCGTCATCATCGAGTACAAGAATCCCCGGGGGTCCGGCAGGATCACCGAGGACCCCAGCGCTCCGGGCACCAGGGCTGTCGTCAAGCAGCTTGCGGAACGGTTCAGAGGCTTCCACCAGGCCGAAAGTATCCCTCCCGACCGCATCTTCGGCGTGGGTTGCGATGGCGATACCTTCGTCTTCGTGCGCGCCCGCAAGAGCAAGGTCGAGGCCGATCCGCCGGTGCCGGTGACCCCGCAGACGGTGGAGCGCCTCCTGCGGGCCCTGGCGTCGGTGGGCGCCCAGGGCCCCTCCTTCACCCCCGACAACCTCGCCCGCGCCTTTGGCGCCGACAGCGCCCTGGCCCAGGAGGGCGTCCGCCAACTGCACAAGGTCATCGTCGCGACCACCAACCCCAAGGCTCAGACCTTCTTCCGCCAGTGGAAGATCCTGTTCGGCGAAGTATGCGGCTACGATGTCGAAGGCAAGAGCGCCAAGGTGCAGAAGCTCGCCGAGCACTACGCCATCCCCGACGCCCGGCCCGCCGAACTGCTCTTCGCCGTCCACACCTACTACGCCATCTTCATGAAGTTCCTGGCGGCCGAACTCGTGGCGTCCATGAACCCCATGGTCATCTCCGAACTGCGCCAGGCGGTCAACACCCACTCATCCGAGGCCCTGCGCCGCGAGATGCACAAGCTCGAACAGGGCGGTCTGTGGGCGCAGATGGGCATCACCAACTTCCTCGAAGGCGACCTCTTCTCCTGGTACCTGGCCGCCTGGGACGAACAGGTCGCCAAGGTGGTCCTGGGCATCGCCCGCGAGCTGGACAGGTTCGACCCCAACACCCTCAGCGTCGAGCCCAACGAAAGCCGGGACCTGCTCAAGAAGCTCTACCAGAACCTGTTCCCCAGGTCCGTCCGCCACGACCTGGGCGAGTACTACACCCCCGACTGGCTGGCCGAGCTGACCCTCAACGAACTGGGCTACGACGGCGACCCCGACAAGCGCCTGCTGGACCCCGCCTGCGGCTCGGGCACCTTCCTGGTCATGGCTCTCAACCGCGCCAAGCAGTGGTTCGCCGATCACCGTCATGGCTGCGGCTATGACGAACGCGAGCTGGTCAGGAAGCTCCTGGCCAACATCATCGGCTTTGACCTCAATCCGCTGGCGGTCATGGCCGCCCGCACCAACTACCTGCTGGCCATCCGCGATCTCCTGCCCTACGCCCACGGGGCCGAACTCCCGGTCTACCTCTGCGACTCCATCATGACCCCGGCGGAATACGGCGGGCTGTTCTCCGCCGGCGGGGCCGACCGCCGGGAACTGCGCACCGCCGCCGCCCGCTTTCAGATTCCCGCCGAGGTCACCGCCAGCCGCGAGGCCATCAGCCGCTACACCGCCGCCCTCGAGTTCTGCGTTCAAAACGGCTACGAGCCTGCGCCTTCCTTGAGTACTGCCGCCAGCAGGGCGTGGCCGTGGACCCCGCCCACGAGCCCCTGCACCGCGACCTGTTCGAGGAACTCCGCCGCCTGGACGCGGCCAACGAGAACGGCATCTGGGCGCGGATCATCAAGAACGCCTTCGCCCCCATCTTCGTCGGCAAGGTGGACTACGTCGCCGGCAACCCGCCGTGGGTGAACTGGGAGAGCCTGCCGGAAGGCTACAGGCAAGGCTCGTTGCGGGTCTGGGAACGCTTCCACCTCCTTCCACATACAGGTATGGGGGCGATTCTCTACAAGAAGGAACTCGCGGCGCTGTTTGTCTATGTAGCAGCGCATGAGTACCTGAGGGACGGGGGGCGGTTAGGATTCCTCATCACGCAGACGTTGTTCAAGAGCGAGGCGGCGCGCGGCTTCCGAGAGTTCCGCTTGCCTGACAGAACCCCGCTGGGCATTCTCGTTGTGCACGACTTGGTGGCGCTCAAACCCTTTGAGGCAGCCTCCAACAGGACAGCGCTATTGGTCTTGGCCAAAGGCCTTAACACCGAATACCCCGTTCGTTATTGCGAATGGGTCAAGCGCGGCACAAGACCCGCAGCGGAGGCAAGCTCTCTGGCAGAGGTTCACGAACTCGTAGGTCTGCGGCATCTCCACGCCAAGCCCATGCTGCCTGAGGAAGCGAACTCGCCTTGGCTGACTGGCACACACGAGACGCTAACGGTGCTCCCCCGAGTCATCGGCTGCTCTGCCTACCGTGCTGTAGCAGGCTTCTACTCCGGTGGGGCAAATGGTGTCTACTGGGTTAAGCCCCTTATGAGCACGCCGACTGGTCATGTCATGATACGCAATCTCGCGACCGTGGGGCGCATCCATGTTGAGGAGGTGACTCAGGCGATCGAGCCAGACTTCCTCTATCCGCTCTTGCGTGGGCGCGACGTTCGCAGATGGAGCGGCGTACCATCTGTAGTAGCTCTCATTCCCCAGGACCCAGTGAAGCGGCTTGGATATGACGAGGAGCAGATGAAGGCCAAGTGGCCCAAAACATACTCCTATCTTGATGGCTTCAGGAAGGTTCTGGCCGCCAGAAGGTGTCGTCCCTTACGGTTCCTGCTGGACAGGGGCCCCTTCTACACCGTAATCGATATAGCTGAGCGCACGTTCGCGCCGTGGAAGCTCGTTTGGAGGGACATGGGCAACCGGCTGGCCGCTGCTGTCGTCTCTGATACAGTCCACGACGTTCTTGGGACGCGAACAGTCGTCCCTGAACACCATGTGATGATGGTGCCACTCAAGCAAATGCAAGAAGCACACTACCTCTGCGCCATGCTCAACGCATCCCCTTCGGACCTAGTTGTTCGCTGTTACACGGTCAGCACCCAGATGTCGACTCACGTACTCGAACACGTCCGCATCCCCAAGTTCGACCCCAAGGACCCCGTGCACCAGCGGCTGGCGGAGTTGTCGCTGGCCTGCCATGAGGCTACGGCGCGGGGGGACAGCGAGACCGTGCGGGCGCATGAGGCCGAGATAGACCGCCTGGCGGCGCAACTGTGGGGCATCACGGACGACGAACTGGCCGCTATCCAGGCCGCCCTCGCCGACATGACCGGCGGCGCGACCGAGCCGGCGGACGAGGACGACGGGGAATAGGGGAGACCGGTGGCATAGGCCGGCTTGCGGACGCTGGCATCCGCCGTCCGGCCTCTCCAGACGGCACGGCGGACAGGAGTGCCCACCTCACCGGGGCTGTGGTATAATGCCCGTGGAGAGTGGGTCGGGCGGCCGCGTGGCGCTCATTGAGCGCACCGAGGAAAGTCCGAACTCCACAAAGGGCCGGAGGCTTGGCGCATGCGCCGGGCGGAAGGCCCCCGGGCAGGACGCCGGCTAACAGCCGGGAGGGGCGACTCTACGGAAAGTGGCACAGAAACATACCGCCGGGAGCGCCGTCTGCGTCCGCGAGAACGGGGGGCGGGCTACAGGCCCCCTGCCAGTCTCGCCGACCCAGACGGCGCAACCACGGTCTCTCCGGCTCAGCTCAAGAGGCGAAGGCTGGGGGATGCGTGGCCCGGTAAGGGTGAAATGGTGGGGTAAGAGCCCACCAGCGGCGTGGCAACGCGCCGGCTGGCCAAACCCCGTCCGGAGCAAGCCCACATAGGGGAGCGCGTTCGGAGCCTGCGGCTCCACGGCGGAGCCTGCAGGTCCGCACAGGCAGTGGCCCGCTGCTGACTCCCGGGTAGGGTGCTAGAGGCGGCTGGCAACAGCCGTCCGAGATAAATGGCCGCCGGGTGTCTCCCATCGGTTCTCCAGAACCGCCCGGGAGCCACTCACAGAATTCGGCTTATAGACCCACTCTCCACACCCCCTGAGCCGAACGAGCAGTGGAGCCGCGCGCAAAAAGCGGTACATAAGCACTTTTCCTGTACCGCTGAATCGGGCCCAAACCCGTGCGTGGGCCCGAGGTGCGCAAGGCAGCAGAGATATGTGTCCGCTTCGCCTTCCGGTGCACAGAAAGGATGTGCACGTAAGTGCAGGGGAAACTGGACACACTGGCGCAGCAGTTCCTGCTCCACCTCCAGGCTGAACGGGGTTGCAGTCGCCTCACAGCCGCCTCGTACCGCTCAGACCTCAACAGCTTCTTTCGTCACCTCAGGGATGAACACGGCATCGCCACTGTCGACGGGATCACTCCCGACGCGGTGCGTTCGTGGATTGTGGCGATGCATCACCGGGGCCTCAGCAGCAGCAGTGTGGCGCGACGCGTGGCAGGTTTCAAGAGCTTCTGGAAGTACCTCTGCGAGAGCGATCTTGCTTCCCCGGACCTGCTTCTCAAGGTTCGCGCGCCCAAGCGCCATCGGCCACTGCCGCAGTATCTTCGCGCCGATGAGCTACGCGCGTTGCTGGCAGCCGCCATCGGCCAACGCAACACCTTTTCGGCGTTCCGCGATTACGCCATCATGGCGACCTTTGTCTACACGGGCATCCGTCGGTCGGAGTTGCTGAACCTGAAGGTGGGGGACATTGATCTGCAGGGCGGTGTACTACGCGTCGTGTCCGGTAAGGGCGGCAAGACGCGAGTGATCCCCATCGTGGAGGAGTTGCGGGAGGCGCTGGCCGACTGGCTGGACATGCGTCCCGCTCGCTGCCGGCACGACAACCTGTTCGTGACGAGCCATGGGAACCGCATTTACCCGGCGCGACTGCAGGCCATCTGGAGGAAGCACGCTCGGCGCAGCGGTCTGGATCGCCCCGGCGTGTCCCTGCACACGCTGCGACACTCCTTTGCGACGCTGTTGCTGCAGTCCGGGAAGGCTGACCTGGTGTCGATCCAGCACCTGCTCGGCCACAGCCGCCTGGACACCACCGCCATCTACCTGCATGTGGGCGGCCAGCACCTGCGGGAGGCGGTCGGCGCGCATCCGTTGGTGCAAGGCTGACCACGAGTTACGCGGCTCAGTAGCGGCCCCGCAGATGGGTGCGCTTTGACTCCCCGCTACGCGCTGGGGTATACAGGCAAGCACAACGAACATGGGAGCTGCCACATGACTGATGCTGCTGACGGGCCGGCGGTGGGCGGACCTGCGCCGTCGAAGGCGCTGCTATCCCCGTGCCCGCTGTGCCGGTATGTGAACGACTGCCCGTTTCGGCTACGGCCGCGCGACGAGTGTCTGGACCTCTGGCCAGCGGCACAGCCGGGGGCGAGGGAGTTCCCGGCGATCTACCGGGGGACGGAGACGGAACGGTTGGTGCAGGAGGCGCGCAAGCACACCGCCTTGCGGCACGTGTTGCGCTGCTGGGAGCGGGGGGAGCGCCTCAGCGACGAGCAGTACCTGCAGCTTCGGGAGGTGGCCCTGCAGCCTACCTCCTGGGCCTCGCTACAGGCCTCGGCAGTGCTCTTGGTGGTGTTGTGGCCGCAGGTGGACCGCTACGTGCAGGACGCGATTGACTATTACCGGCTGCCCCGGTCGGTGGTCGGCGACCTGGGGCGAGCGGTGAGCTTTGCGGTCGACGGCGGTGTCACGCTGGCCCGCCCGGACCAGATTGAGCTGGATGCGAAGGCGCCGGTGGTGAGTCACTTCGAGCGGCTCTTCTGCGCGACCCTCACCTGGTTCATCTACGGGAAGCTGCAACTGCAGCCGCTGGTCTTGCCCGCGGAAGATGAGGCCTTCCAGACTGCCGTAGAGCAGGAGTGGAACCGCGTGCTAACCCATGGGAACGGCTACTTCGGCCTGACGGTGCTGCCGCTGGTGTCGATTCCGGACATGGTGCGATACCAGCAACTGGGTGGCCGAGACCGTGCGGTGTCGCGCAGTATGGCCAACTACCTGGCCTGGCAGGTGGACACCTTTCCCGCGCCAATCCAGTTGCAGGTACCGAAGCTGCGAGAGTTGGGGCCGAAGCGCTGGCTGATGGCGATGTTCGAGCCGCTGGTGACGAGCTGTGCTACCGAGGCCAAGCGGCGCGAGCAATGGGAGGAGCAGATCTGGGATCCTAAGGCACAGGGGCGGATGGAAAAGCAGTTCCGGGCCGTGTTGTCCAGGGCCATTGACGAGTATGACTTCATGTACGGCAAGGGTGACGGTTCGTTTGGCACGGCTGGGGGCTTGGGCCTGGAGTCCAGTCCCCACTTGCGGGAGCGCGTGGATCGGGCCTGTGAGGCACTGGGGGTGAGTTGGCGCAGTCGCGACCTGGTCCACATCAGTGTCGCCTGGTATCTATTGTCGCGCCTGCGAGGGCACCTGCGGGAACACTACCGCCCCCCGGCTCGGGACAGCGCCCAGATACTCTCTCTGGACATGCCCTACGTGAATGATGACGGCGAGACGGTGACGCTGAAGGATATGCTGAGCACAGAGGGGTGGGGAGTAGATGGCTACGTCGCCAACGTCGGGTCGAACGTGGGCGTGCTTTGGGCCCACGAGGAGGAAGGCGTCCGGTACGCCTATGTGGAGGAAATGGCCTCGCTCTGTGGGGTGAGCGCGGACCAGTTGCGGCACTGGGACCGCAGCGGGGAGATCCGAGCACTACGGTTAGGGGACGTAGCCCGGGGCTTGCCGGGACGGGTGCGGCGGGAGTGGCGCGTGTACCCCTACACGCCCGAGATGGTGGACCGGATCCGAGACTTAGCCCGTCGCAAGGCCGGGCGGGCAGGCCAGATGCCGGAGAGAAGTTACACGCGCCAGCAGGCGGCGAGGGCTCTCAACGTGAGTGCGAAGACGTTGCAGCGCTGGGAAAAGGAGGGTAAGGCGCGCCCAGAGTGGCAGGGAGGGCGTGCAGTATACTCGTCCGAGGAAGTCTGGCGGCTGGTCACGGAGTTACGGGCTGAGCGGCGCCGTTAGAGCGCAGAGAAGTCCCGAGTGCGCGGTCGCAAGCAGGAGGACACCCGTGAAGGGCGTCCTCCAACTTTTTTTGAGGACTGAGAGGTTTTTCTGTCGCCATGTCCCGTTAGCTGCACCATATTGGGGCCGGTGGCTTCGGGACCCAGAGGATCCCGGAGACCTCAGCAGCGCCGTCACGGCGCAAGGAGGTTTGCCACCATGACGTTAGCCCTAACCCCTCGCCGCCCGACCCTGTCTCTCGCCTCAGAGCCCCTCGGCTCCCCGTCCGTCGCCCCCGACGGTCCCCCGCTGGATCTGGCTGCCCTGGCCAGGGAGTTTCTCACCTACCTGGCAGACTACCGCCAGGCCTCACCATTGACCGTGGAGGCCTACCGGCGGGACCTGGTCCGATTCGGGCGGTTCCTGGTCGCCCACCGCCTCCCTCAGGAAGTCACCCGGATGGACACCCGCACCGTGCAGGCCTTCGCGGTGGCCCAGACCGGCCTGGCGCCGGCAACCATCTGCCGCATGCTGAACGCACTCAGTAGCTTCTTTGGCTACCTGCAGCGGGCGGGAATCGTTGACCGTAACCCGGTGGAGGGGGTGGTAAAGCCAAAGGCCCGGGCACAGGTACCACAGGCGCCAAATCTCGAGACCTGTCGAGCTCTCGTGCAGGCCGCCCGTAGCCCGCGCGAAAGAGCCATGGTCATGTTGCTGCTTACGGCCGGTCTGCGGCGGGCCGAGCTACTGGACCTGCGGGTCGCGGACCTGTCGGCGGACTTGAGCCAGGTGACGGTCCTGGGGAAAGGCCAGCGGCTGCGGACTATCCCCCTACCGGCTCAGACTCAGCAGGCGCTGGCTTCCTACCTCACCCAGCGCGACGGCAGTTCCGAACTGCTGTTCACCAACCGTGCCGGGCACCGCATCGGCAACACCAGCTTCTACCGCATGTTCCGGCGGTGGCTGCGGCGAGCGGGAGCCAACGGTGAGATCACCCCGCACTCGCTGCGACACCAGTACGCGACGACACTCCTTCATTCCGGTGTGGACGTCAAGACCTGCCAGGAACTGCTGGGACACGCGGACCTGAGCACCACTTCGCGTTACCTGCACACCACTGATGACACCAAACGGGCAGCAGCCAATGCCCTCCCGACCTATGCGGAAACCAGCCAGCCGGGGGGTGAGGGCTGATGACTCAACCCACTATCCACAGGGCAATCAGTCTCAGCGAGGAGCGGGAGCTGCGGCCCCTGGCGCGTCAGCTCGCCCGACTCCTGATCGGGCTTGAGGAAAGCGCAGAGGAAGTGACAGTCTCCGCCAAAGCCAATCGACGCCGCAGTCGGGGTAGGGGAGAGGGGAGTGGACGGACGGAGTGAGACCGCAACCCGAGGCAGACCGGTTTTTACGGGGCCCTCGAGGCTGTGGGCCAGAGCCGTGTTATAGACCCAGAAAAGGGGCGCGAAAGGCCCCTTGGTGATGGCTATATCACCTTTGACCCAACTGATGTTTACACCATTTATCAACACATATACAATAGAGTCACTGAATCACCGGAGGCAGCCCATGCGCAAGTCTACGACCGCCCCCCGCACCCCCGATGGCCGCTATAGCGTACTGGCCTACGGTCGGGTTTCATCCCGCGGACAGTTCGAGCACGGTCACCCTCTCGAGACCCAGGACCGGCTCTGTCGCGAGTATTGTGACCGCACCTTCGGCCCGGGCAACTACCGCTACGAATACCAGGCCGACGGGGGCCTCTCCGGGGCCTACACCGTGCGGCAACTGGCCAGGCCCGGCGAGCCCATCCGCCCCGTTCTCTCCGACGTGGTGGACCGCATCATGGCCCGGGAGTTCACTCACATAGTCACCTACGAGGTGAGCCGCGTGGCGCGCGAGGACTTCCTCTGGAAGTGTCTGCGCCATCTCTACTGCAAGCCGGCCGGCGTGAACGTCCGAATCGTTTACGGTGACCTGGACCTCGACAACGTGGACGACGCCTTTGTGGCGGACCTGATGTCTCTGACCGCCGGACGCGAGTTGCAGGTGATGCGGCAGCGCATTCTCGATGCCCACGAGTCTCGTCGCTGCGCCGGCTACTGGCCCACCGGGCCTCTCCCGTGGGGCTGGCGTTGGCAGAGTGCAGAGGCCGTCGCCGCCGGTGAACGCCGCAACATCGAGCCCGACCCCGAGCGGGCTCCTTACGTCAAACTCATGGTCCAGCGTTTCCTGGAGGAGAACAGGACCCTCCCGGAGATCGCCCGCGAGTTGGAGACCACTGGTCTGAAGAGCGGCACGAAGTTGACTCGCTGGCCGGCCGATACGGTTCGCCGCATCATCAGCCATCCCATCCATACCGGCCACATGTTCAATAAGAATGGCGAACTGGTGCGGGGCAAGCACTACGACCTCCGGCTGTATGACCGCGAGACCTATGACCGCATCCTGGACAAGCTGGAGCGGCGGAGGCCAATCCGCACCCGCACCATGGCCGACGATGACTTCCCGTTGCTCGGTGTGTTGTTCTGTGGCAACTGCGGGCGACGACTCTACGCCCACCGTGCCGGCACTACCAACACACGCTTCTACCGCTGCAACGTCGTCATCGCCACCGAGGGCCCGCCCTGCCGAGGGCTGATGAAGAAGGCGGAGGAGGTGGAGGCTCATGTGACCGCGGCCATCGCTGACTTCGCCAGCTCCCCGCTGATGCAGCGGCTGGTCGGTGAGGAGGCCGAGGCACTCCTGGCCACTCGCGAGGACGAACTGCGGGCGGAGCTAAGGCGCGTCCAGGCCAACCTCGAGGCGCTTGACCGCAAGCTTGTGAACTGGGCGGAAGCCTTCACCAACGGCAAGCTCACGGAGGTGCAGTTCACGAAGGTCAGCGCCAAGTGGCAAGCGGACCACGACGCTCTTAGCGCTCAGCACGAGGACCTGCAACGGCGGCTATCCCTGGGGGCCACCAACTACAGCCTCCTCGAACGCGTGCGGACAGCTCTCGCCAACTTCGCCACCACCTGGGAACGACTGTCACCGTCCCAGCAGCGCGAGTTGCTCCTGGAGATGGTCGAGCGCCTGACTCTCGGCCGCGACGGCGAGCGCCTGGTCCTCAAGCTGAAGCTTCGCTTCCTACCGGAGCAGGAGCACGTGCTGCCGGGCTTCCGGCGCGCGCGAGGAATCGGCGTGGAATACCTGACTGACCGCCAACTGGCAGTCCTGAAGCATCTCGGTGACGGCCGTACCCTCGACGAGATCGCCGAGCTCTTTGACACGACTCGCGGGTCCGTGGTCTCCTGTCTCAATGACGCGAAGCTCTGCGCCGGCATCAGAGATACCGACGAACTGGTGACAGCGGCGTGGCCCTACATCGAGGCGGCGCTGCCGAGGCTGCCGCTGCGAGGCCGTACAGCGCGACGGCCACCAGGGGCAGGCCAGCTCACCCCCGCCGAGGAGCGAGTTGTCGAACTATTGGCCCAGGGCCAAAGCTACGAGCAAATCGCCCGCGCCCTCGGCCTCGCCTACAGCACCATCGGCGTCCACGTCCACAACATTACCCGCCGCCTCAACCTCCCGAACGTCGAGGCCGTCATCGAGTGGTGGGAGACTCGGAGAGGGGCCAGTGGGCCATAGTGCTCGCGCTGCCGATGCTATGCAGTTGAACCTGAACCGTGAGGAGCTCTTTCTGCCATGCTCCTATGCCTACCGCCCCGGGCGCTCGTGGCTGGACGCGGTGAACCATCTTTGCCGCCTGCGTGATACAGGGCATCCCATCGGTCTGGAGGTCGATATGGACCGCTTCATTGACACCGTGGGCCATAAGCGTCTGCTGGCGAGGGCGCAACCGGGGCAAGCGGCAAGGCCAGACGTCTTGTGCGCATGAACTGTCTGTGTGGCGCTGCTGAGTGGCAGCAAGCTGCCGCCAGGGCAGAGAGGCGCCAGCACCCCTACACGTGCCGAACGTCTCGCGGGCACCTGATGATCCCCGCGGAGCTCTCGAACAGGCAGGTGCAGAAGCCACAGGAACTACTGACGTGGCGAGAATTCGAGTCGAGCGCGGGAATGAGCGATGGTCATCATCCCCAGTCGCCCAGCTCAAGATCCACTTGCGCTGCTGGCTGCAGCACTACTTCCGCTGCTTGCGCGGCTTGAGATCCCGCCGAGCGGAGAGATGACCCTGGGGCGGGCGGCTCACGGCGAACCTGAAACTACCCCGACGTGCATGATGAGACGAAGCTTTCTGAGAGCGGCGACATCGCGGACACGTTGTTCAGTTTCGGGGAATACGAGAGGGGGCGAGGGGGCCTGACCGACCTGGTCGCCTTCGCCGCAGAGGCCAAGTTGGCTGACCCGGACCAGCGATTCCAGCCAATCTCGCAGCCGGCTTTCAGTGTTGTCACGGAAGCTGCTGGGCTCTGGCGCAACCCTGATACACTGACGACGGAAGGGAAAGCAGCGGCACCCGTCAAACAAGACCGTCAGCCGCAAGTCGGGCTCCGCGGAACCCGGAGTGGAGTGCGGTCGCAAGCCGCTGAGACGGACTGCCGCACGGTCGCGTCCCGCGGCGAGATGGCTGCACTCAGTGCAGGAACTCAACGATCCCGGGGATAAGCCCATGCAGCGGAGCGTGTTTCCTGAGAGCACCCACAAAGCCATCGCGTACGTCGCTGCCAAGCTCGAACGGAAGGCTGCAACTGAATAGGCCCGAGCCGACGAGGCCAGACAACTACATTGCGTGTGGGACGGAATCTGCACACTTGTGAGTCATGGCCGGGCTGTGCACCTAGACAGCCCGCGCGCAGACAAGCTCGCGATCGACACCGTATCCGCCAGCAGCCCCGATCTCGCGAATCTTGTGCAACAGCTCCAGACGTGAGCAGAGGAGAGGTCTGCCAAATGGGTTCGATTGCGGCCATGTTGCTGCTCCTGTGCCTGGCGGCGCAGGCGGCGTACTGCTATGGCGCACGGAACGCTCTCAGCGCGCCAGATTGGATCACTGTGCTGCCTCCAGGGGTAAGGGAGCTCAGCGGCCTGGACCCGTCGGCCGGAGTGTTGCGTGTCTCTGTCCAGCCAGGTGAGCGGTACCTGCTGCAGCGGCCACGCGAGACCGGTGATCTCCGGGTGTCCATGACAGCGGAGATCGCTGGCGGCGGGCCAGGCTCTCTGTGTGGCATCGTGATCGCGCAGGACGAAGGGAACGATGTGCACTTGCTATGCTATCGGGATGATGACTGGCAGGTCCAGCTTGGACAGCGGACCAACGGTCAGTGGACTTACAGCGCCCGTCGGCCCATGCCCCCCGGGACGGTCTGCCTGGAGCTGGAGCGGCGCGGGCAATCATTCACCGCACGGTTCGGTCCCGGTGCGGACCGGCTCTCCAGGCTGGCCTCATTGGACCGAGACCTACGTCTGGACTGCTATCCAGCCCTCGCTTTCGAAGCCAGGGAGATTCCCCTTGGGGTGACCGCAACCAGCGTAGCCATCATGCCAAGGCATCCCGGGCAGGCCTATGTGATGCTCCGCGAGGCCGCGCCACATGACATGTTCACCACCGGCGATCAGGTCGTGGTTCCCATCGCGGTCGTGAACTTGCAGGACGCTCCGCTGCGCGGACGGCTTCAGTTCCTGGTCCGCGACATCTACGGCACTCCCCTCTGGAAGACTGACCAGGCGCTTGCCCTGAGCCCCCTTGCTCAGTGCGATGTGTTGGTGCGGCCGCAGGTAAAGAGATGCGGCTTCTATGTTGCGGAGGCGCGGGTATACGGTCCCGACGGACTACTCGATATCCCCCGATCAGCCTGTTTCTCGATTGTGCCGCCACTCTCGGAGACGCCTGTTCCTCCCGAGCGCCATCCAATGGGCCTGCACGCCGGCTGGGAGTCTCCCATCACGGGCGCACGCTGGGGCCGATTGTGGGACACAGGGCACTACTGGAGCACCTTCGAGCCGGAACCAGGGCGGTGGGACTGGTCGGCACTTGACGCCACGATGGCCTCGGCAGAGCAGGCCGGCGTGTCGCTGCTCCTCACGCTCGCTGGCTGCCCAACCTGGGCGTCCAGCCAACCGGAGGCACAGTCAAGCTATGGCGCAGGAGCGCTTGCCCCGCCGAAACGCCTGGAGGACTGGGCCAACTACGTCACTCGCGTGGCGGAACGATGCAAGGGGCGAGTCCGGCACTACGAGGTATGGAACGAGCCAAATTACCAGGGTGCAAATGTCCCAGACGAGATAGCGCGCAGCGGTGGCTACTTCCGAGGCACCGCTGCGGACTACCTCGGGGTGCTGAAGACTGCATATGAGGCCATCAAGCAAGTCGATCCCGACGCTATGGTCTGGGGTATCTCGGGGACCGGTGACTACTTCGGTTTCATGGATGAGGTGTTGAGGCTCGGCGGGCTGGCCCACATGGACGGTGTGGCGATCCATACCTATGTCTTCCCCTTCTCACCGGACGACCCGACCGCCCCGCAGGGCAATCTGGTGCACCGTATCAACCGTACCCAACTCTTGTTGCATCAGTACGGGGCCGATAAGCCGGTGTGGATCACTGAGATGGGGCTGTGGACGCCGGGACGAGTAGATGGCCGGCCAATGACCGCGACAGAGGTGCTCCAGCGCGCACCCGCTGCGATCCGACCCCGCTGGACAGACGATTGGCCATGGCGACCCGTAGACGAGCTGACAGGCGCTGTGCACCTGGCCAAGTACTACACCATCGCCCTCGGTCTGGGTGTCCAGCGCTTCTTCTGGCATCACGGCTTCGGTCGGCAAGCGCATTTTGCGGCCTATGCCGCACTGTCACGGCTCCTGCCCGGTTGTGAGCCCTACCCCGAGAACCAGCGCAGCGGCCTTGCTGGTGACACGCCCTCATTCCGTCCTGCCGGAAGCCATTCACCGTTTGATGCCCTCCCCTCAGAGTTGTACGTCTACCTGTTTCGCCGGGGAGAGGAGAATGTGCTGTCGCTGTGGCGCAGCGACGGCAAGCGCCAGCAAGTTCGCGTTGGGATCGGCAAGTCGCGGGCGGAAGTGCACGATATATGGGGCAATGTGCGCCCGCTGCCTCTCCGCGGGGAGCAAGCTGAGCTGATCGTCGGTGGTGAGCCGCAATACCTGGTCTGGCGTGGCCCTCGACGCGTGCCCACGATCACGCCCGGGGCCGTGTCGGAACCAGTGGTCCGCAAGGATCCCTGGTCTCCCCCACAGTGGAAGGGGACGCTGTCGAGCAGTCCATCGTTTGCCCCGGCCGAGAAAGCTTCGGTTCGCCGCGAGCCCTCGCCACCTCAGCCGGCGCTGGTGCTGCGGGGAACCGATGGCACCGTACTGAGCGCCGGGAGCGGAGAGGCCTTCCGTCCCGGAACCGAGTACACGTACTTCATCAGGCCGGATGATGTGCTGGGCTGGCATCTACCGTCTCACCTCACGGTGGGGCGGTACCGGATCATCTTCTCCGTGCGATCGGGTGATCGCCCGCCGGGAGACGACTGGCTCGGGCACTACGAGCTGACTCTAAACGGCAAGCCCCTGGAGCTTGTACGCTGGGCGCCAGCACCCTTCTTCATGGACTACCGGGGTGACGGGTACTATGTCTTTGTGGCGGCCATCGCCACCGCCGAGCCAGTTGCTCTGGCACCAGGTGACCTGCTGGCCCTGCGAGGCAAGAGGTTTGCTACCTGTGCCTATCCCCTGGAGCTTCACCGAGTGCCTTGAGCGGTGGGACGCCCCCGCGGACAGCCGACAGTAATGATCCAGACTGGGCAGTGCCTGCCCGCCGCCGGTTCAGACGATCGCGGAAGGGGCGCTGCGACCGGTAGTGCCAACGCTTAGCCTCACAAAAGGCTCCCCACCCTCAATGCGCCCGTGAAAGGGCACGGCCCGCTCGCGGGTCGTGATGGGCATGGGGATCACGAGACCTGCCGGTCCGTGATTGAAGGGGTCTGCGGAGACGATCAGGCCCGGTCGCGTTCCCGCCTGCTCGTGGCTCCACACAGGGTTGAGATCCACCAGCCAGACGTCGCCGCGGGACGGCTTGGGCGAGGTGATGCCTTGGCCTCCGCCAGGTCATCACCGAGCGTACCCTCCCATTCCTGTCTCTCCGTCAGTTCCTCAGCCCATGCCTTGGGGTCAGAGCGGAGGGCGGCGTACGCGGCGTTGGCCTGCTGAAAGATGCACTGCCATCGATAGGCTTCGACCGCCTTGTCCAGCAGGACGCTCATCGGCTCTCAGGTTTCGCTCGGCAGCTCCCAAAGTGTCGCTCGTGTCTTCTCGGGTAGTCGCACAGTCGTAGTAGGCACGGCAGGCACCTCCTGTCTACAGATGAGTATACTACAGAGAAGACAGTGGGGCAGTCGCCATCCGCTCTTGTCGAATAGGTCCTCGTGGCCCGCCGCCGTGAACTTCGGGTCGTCCACTGCGATGTCGAAGTTGGTCCCCATCCGGATGCAGCGCTCAACCTTGAGGGCGACGTTGGCGAGGACCTGGCGGTACGTCGCGCCCTGGCCCGTCTCGCGCTCGAGATGCAGCCACTTGGGGTATTGCAGCGGGTACGGGGCGAAGGTGTAGCCGTTGAGGATGACGATGCAGGCCGTCGCGGCGTTGCGCAGGGTGTCCATGTCACGGCGCGGGTTGGCGGCTTGGGCCTACTTCGCCAGGGATGCGTCGTGGCGCTGGTTGCTGTAGGGCAGCCCGGAGTCGTCGCCGGTGCCAACCCAGCCGATCCAGACGTAGCTCGCGCCCTTGCCATACAGGATCGGGATGCTCGAAGCCTTCAGGCGGGACCCGCTGGGGGAGTAGAACGCCACTCCCCAGCGTTTGCCGAAGTTGCTTGCAGCTCCGCGAAGAACCACCACCCGGATCGCGCAGGCGTTCTGCAACGAAGGGGGATCTGCGTCCCAAAGACAGAATGATAGCTCTCTATGAAGTCGCCGACCGATCCGTCTTCGTCCACGATTCTCGCCACGCCGTCCTCAACCGCAAGCTGATACCAGGCTGTGGTCCAGATCGCCTCCCAGACCGGTTAGTCGTGCTCCACCAGCCACAGATCGCCACGACCGAACTGGCGGTCGATGAACTGGTTGATCCAGGTTTGGGAGTAGTTGCCCACCTGCTGCCTGAGGGCGGCAATGAGCCTCTCCTGCAAGACCGCGACCGCTTGCGCAGGGGTGAGCTTGCCGGCCAGGTCGGCGCGTTCGTCCAGCGCCCGGTTGTGGACCGCCGGCTCGTCTGCACGGATCGCCCGGCCCCGAACTGCTTGAGGTGGTTTTCGGGCGTCTTGGGCCGGTATTCATACTTCCGGTCGGGCAGGGCCCAGTAGGGCTTGCCGTCGACGTCTGTGTCCCGGGTCACCTGGCCGATGATGGGATCGGGTTCAGCGCGACGCGGGTGCACTCGGAGGGCGGCGTCACGGCCTGCCCGTTGCCACGCTGTGCGCGCTTGGAGGGATGGCCCCGAAACTGGACAGCCTCTGGGAAGGCGCCGAAGAGGCCCTGGGCCAGCTTTACTGCCAGAGGAACAGGCGGGGGAACTGGGCCGCGCCGGCGACCTCGTTGTTGAACTCGACGGCATCAGGCCAGTCGGGCTCGCGCCCGAGGTCTCGGCGACATGCGGTGCCCTGCCCGCCTGAGGCCATGTGTCCATGAGTATCCAGGCCTCGCCGGTCTGGCTGTTGAGTTGAGCAAAGGACAGGCAGACCCACTGCAGGTCCCGCCCCCCAACCACCTGGACTGGGCCGCGGCCAAACCGCAGTTCGGTGACAGTGAGCCTGCGCTCGCGCTCGAACTCCGGCCGGTCCGGCGGGTCGGCATTGAGGGGCGTAGGTGGCGCCGGTGCCCCCGGCGCCCGAGGACGCCGCCTGGGCGCAGACACCGCCACCCACGAGCAGCGGAACGACAGCGATCCCCAACCAAGTCATGCGCCTCGTGGGTACCATCAGCTCTCAGAGCCATGCTCGGAAGCCAATGGCTTGTAGATGCCGACCCAAAGGGGCCGGCTCCATCCTGCAGGCGCCCTTGCCTGTGCCGGTCAGCCAAAGCATGTGCTGAATGTGCCGTCAGCGCGGTTCCACGCTCAGCATCCGGTACCCCTCGGCGGGCAGGGCTACCTTGAGTACGCTGTCATGGATCGGCAGCTCCTCACCAGTCCGTATGTCGCGAGCAAAGGTCGCTGTGGCCAGGGGCGTGCACGCGAAGTCCAGCGAAGCGTTCACCGGTGACGTCCCCTGGTAGTTCGACACGACCAGAACCGTTCGCCGGGGGGTCTCGTAGTGGCTGACCAGACCCTGGCCTGAGGCATCACGGTACCTGGCGTCGGCGGCATAGAACGGCGTGAAGTACTCACCCCGCAGCTCGTACTCATCGAAGAGACGCCACAGTCGGAAGGTGTCCTGTTGCCAGAGGCCCAGTCCCTCCATCGGGCGCAGCAGGGCGTCAAAGAGCAGCGTCACGCCCAAGTCGCGCTGGTAGTACTCATGGGCCTGGTTGGTCAGGTACTGGATCGGCATCCCGTACAGGCGCCCGTTGAACTGGGCGCGGTACACATCCAGCGGGACCTTCCACTGCGGGTCATAGCGCCAGACCTGCTCGCCATTCCACTCAACGTCCACCAGCGACATGCTCACCCCCAGCAGTTGCCCGGAGTTATGCAGGTCCCAAAGCATCCCCGGACGCTGGCCCCGCGTGGTCGCGTGGAGCAGGAGGGCGAAGCGGCGCATCTCACGGGTGGTGAAGTAGGGGACCACACGCCCACGGCTGTCCCGGAGCTTGTGGCCGTGTGAGGCGTTCGTGCAGGCGCCGGGGCACAGGGTGCCGTCCATGTAGATGCCGTCCACGGGGTAGTCTCGGACGAACCGGGCAAGCCCGCGCAACCAATGGTCCCCCCAGATGCTCCCGTAGCAGACGCTGTAGCTCTTTGCCGGAGTCGTGTTCGGGGCGATGTATGGTTGCTCCGTGCCGCCTGGCCCTACGTGTGGGTAGTAGAGAGCGAACTCCGGCGCCTTCTCGCGTATCTGGAATCCGAAGTAAGGTACGTAACCGATCCCGCTGTCATGGGTGTCTCGAACCAGCTCCTGGAACTGGTCTTGGCCCGACAAGAGTGTGTAGTAGCTCTGGAGCGGGTTCCACCACTCGTGGTGGATCATGTCCTTCGTCCCTACGGCCTTATACGCTGCCAACAGCTCTGGACGCACACTCTTCCGGTAGTCGTACCCGTGGGCACGAACGATGCGGTACCTGAAGTTGGCGTCATCCGGATACTCCCTGAAGGGGAACGGCTGCAGCCCAAAGGCGAAGCGCACTCGCTGCCCCGGTGCCGCGAGTCGGCCGTCACTCAGATGCAGTCGAAGCGTCACCAGCGCGCCGCGGCGCCTGACCTCGACGATCCGGTCATAGCTCTCCAGGTTCAGATCCGCCGCTCGGGGCGGCAGGTACAGGCTGAGGCCCCGCTGGCCGTCGGTGACCTGAAGGCCCTGAGTCAGGGCTACCCATGTCCTGCCTTCGGGCAGCGCCCGTGACCAGCTGCCATGGCTGAGGAAGAGCGAGGAGCCTTCGGGGAAGCGCAGTGGCACCTCTAGGTACGCCCGCGAGGTTGGTCGGGGCAGCGCCAGTTTGACCTCGTACCAGGCCAGCCCATCGAACTCGATGCTTCCCTGCAACTCGATGTCGGGGCTCCTGCCAACGAAGGCGACACCGTTGCGGTGTGCGCGGGTCTTGTGCAGGGCGCAAGCTGCCGGTCGCCCGCCGCTCACCAGCCGCACGCCACCCGCAAGAAGCTCACAGCCATCCACTTCCAGGGAGTCTGGGAGCCCGGTGCGGCCCAGGCGGAACAGAGCCTTCGCCGCGCGGACGCAGGGGAAAGCGTCCACGACCGGGGCGTAGTAGGCCGACACGTCAGCATCAGCCAGGTCAAAGGGGAGTGGGGACTCGTCGAAGCTCGTGAACTCGCACCGCCCCGATGCTACGACCTTCTGGGAGCGGAGCACGTCGGCCACCAGTACATGCTCGCCCAGCCGGAGGGCATTGGCCCTCAGGGGTAGCTTCACCCGGGCCTGGAAAGGGACGGAAGCGAGCCTTCGCCCATCGAGAGACAGCGCCAGGGCATCGCCCAACTGGCCCACGGCATCGGGTCGCTCGAGTACCAGTACCAGGCCATCCGGCCCCTCGCGCTTGACGCTGACTGCCGGCGCGTATGGATTGCTCAGGACGAGGGAGAGGCCGAACCCATCGCCAGCCCCGACGGTCACGGCCACCTTCTCTCCGTTGGCTGGCGTGTCCTGGCTACGAGTGGCCCCGTCCGACGTTCGCAGGACCTGGCGCAGGGCCGGGCGTCCGTTCAGAAGGTGCCACTGCAGTTCCAGGTCCTGCACCGTGACCTCACCCGCCCTGCCCAGACGCAAGGCGCCGAAGTTGCCGGGGGCCGCGAAGCGTGGAGGCGTCGTCGGCACGGCGGTCGCCGTGAGAGCTTCGCCGCCGATCCGGGTGCGCACGACGAGGTTGAACTGGAAAACCTCGCCCCCCGCCACGACGGGCAGTCCCAGGTCGGCCAGAGGCAGCACCAGGTCCAGTGTCCAGGAGGCCGGCAGCAGATTCGCCCTGACCCGAAGATCGGCGTTCCAGGCTACGTCGCCGGCTTTGGCGTCCCACACCACTCCCGCTGTGTTCAAGATGAACTGGCGCAGCGCGCCCCCCGGCGGCTGCAGGAACAGCTCAACTCCATCCTCCAGCCACTGCGGCCCGTCCGGCTGTGACGAGGCCGCTGGCGTGTGGTCCTCGTCCTTCGGCACGACCATGGTGAACGACAGCGCCTCCTGGTCATAGCGGCATGTGACCCGGACACCCAGGTCGCGCGCCAGCCCTCCGGGATAGTCATACAGCACCGGAATCACCGCGCCCCGAGCGCCGCAGGCTGCTGTGAACACAGTCGACTCACACTGCGCCCCTGACGCCTCGATGACGCAGAGCATCAGCATGGCGTGTCTGAGGCCGCAGTTGTGGCCCATTACTGTCCTCCCTCTGGTCACGGAGGTGCGGGGCACATCTTGCACTATGCCGGGGCCTGCGCCGCGCAGGGCCGCTCAGCCAGACCGTACCCCGGCCTCAGCGCGTGTGGCTCCGCGCCTACTCGAACAGCTCGTGGGCCGGGTTCTGACTGAGGAGCACCGTCTGCAGGAAAGAGCAGTCCCGCGGGATGATGCCCTCGTAGTCGCTGGGCGTGTCGTCCCACTTCAGGATAGAGTAGAACTTCCACAGCTCATTGACCACCCGATGGGTGCTGGCCGGGTTGTTGAAGCAGGTCATGCCATTAGGACGGCTATGCCGAACCAGCAACTGCGGTACCGGTATAGGGCGTGCCTGTCTTGGTCAGATCCGGTAAACACGTTGCACAGATCGGAAGGCGGCACATGAGAGCCAACCCGGGAGCCCGCAGCCTGGAGACCTGCTACAGCCAAGCTGGGTTGCCTACTGGAGTTCTGGAGGAAGCCAGGAGTGGAAGGCCCCGGCCCCCCGCTGCCGGTGAAACACTGCAGCGCCAGCCTTCCCTTCGAAGCTGCGCACTCGCACGATCCCTACGCTCACATGGGTGACTCGCCAGGACCGCCCCGCGAGGACAAACACCTTGTCGAACGCTCCTGAGATCGTGCCTATCTCACGGCCGGTGGCCTCGTCGACGACCCTGTACCGCTCCGAATCGGGGATGTTCGAGTGTATCCTGCCGATCTCGCCCATGTCCATCACTTCGGTTGTAGCGAAGAGAGCCCCCCGTCTCTCCTCGAGCTTGCCGGACGAGACCAAGTGCGAAAGGATCCCCACAGCGAGCGGTTGGCCGCAAAGCGGCAGGAGCAGCTCAACCATCTCATCCCGGTCTACCCCTTGTGGGTTCTGGTAGAGGTAAGAGAGCGTCTGCTGCACACACACGGAGAGGTCTGGCTGGTAAGTGTCCGCAGGTAGCTCCCCTTTCCTGGCACACGCGACCATAGCCCGGAAGGCGCTTTCCTCATCGTCGTTTGCGGCCACTGTGACCGTATTGATCAGGTCGCTACGCCTGTTGCCGCGCCCCACTCGCTGTAGAAACGAAGACAAGCTCCACGGCACTTCAAGTAGCACTACGGCGTCAATGTCGCCTATGTCTACACCGATCTCCAGCGTTGAGGTGCAAACGCACGCCGCCGTTGTCGCCTCCTGCATCACCCTCTCAGCTTCCTCACGCACCCTTCGGTCGAGGCTGCCGTGGTGTACCACAACGGGATAGGGTTGCCACGCAAGACTGATTTCGGCTCCGTAGCGCTCGACAGCCTCCCTCATGTTGCAGAAGCACAGTAGTTTCCGCCACCGTTGCGCCTTGGCCAGCTTGATCGCTTCGGCCAGGGAGCAGACCGGCCAGTGCTTCAGACTCCTTTGGCCAGGGACCTCGACGATCTCCGCATTTGGCGAGTACCTTTCGGCAAGCTCCGGAGGGGAGGACAGAGTTGCCGACAGTAGGTGGATAGTAAGGGTACCTGAACGGGTCAGCCTCCGGGCTCTCTCCAGTAGTATGCGCAGCTGGTCGCCACGGAATGTGCTGTCCAGCAGATGGATCTCATCCACCACGGCCACCCGCAGCTTGCCAAACTCGGCCGGATGCCTGCAGAGGAGGGAATCCAGTGACTCGGGAGTAGTGATAAGCCAGTTTGGCATTCCATGGGCAGGTAGCTGGGGTTTGTCTCCGTGTTTGACGACAACCTCGATGCCCAAGCTGCTAAGCGGATCGGCTACTCGGCGCAGGGTATCGTTGGCCAGGGCCCTTGTTGGCACCACGTAAATGACCTCCAGGCCGTCTGGGCGAGACCTCGCAAGCGTCTCAGCGATCGGGGCGGCAACCGCCTCGGTCTTTCCCGACGCAGTCGGGGACGCCACTATGACACTGCCGCCCTTCAACACCAGCGGAATGGTCTTGAGCTGGATCGGCGTCAGGCTACCGAAGCGCCCGAAGAACGGGGACCAGCTTCGGGGCAGGAGGCGACGCATCTCTGCCATGTCCGTGCATGGACGATCGCCACGTGCGCAGACCTGTTCCGATGGTCTGCGCAGCCGCTGCAGGTCCATGAGCTCTATGCATCCCTTGACAAAGGCCCGAGTGGGGCTTTTGCCCGCAGCTAACTCTACCAAATTCAGAAACCCCGGCGCTTGGTAGATGGAGGGCAGCGGCGATCCGTATGCCTCTGCATAGCGAATCGAGATGCGGTTTACCAGCTCTACCAGGACCTCCGCGCCAAGGGGCTCGAGGTCTATGCGCTGGTAGTCCAACCAGTCGGGGAACACATCGCAGACCGTAGGCGTGCAGGCAAAGGCCACTTTGAGATGACACGGAATCTCGTAGGCAAAGGGTATATGGCCGGCATGTCGGCAGTACTCCAGGCCGGTCTGGCCCGGCGGCCCACCCAGCTCCTTGTCGTTGCCTGCAAGGCGGAGGAGAGCCTCAATGAAGGAGAGACCCTTCTCCATTTGATAACGGTAGATGTAGAAGTTGATCGCCTCTGCCTCGTCAAAGAACAGTACAAGGCCGCGGAGGTCGGAAAGCCGGGCGGCACTGGAGAGGCCACTCAGCAGGTAGCAGTAGAGGTTGCCTGCGTTTTGGAAGTCATACATGCACGGGTAGTCATGGAAGTCTTCGTAGAACGTGGGGACAGGCCGTCCGTCCGCCGTTCTCGCCTCAATCCACTCCCAGACTTCCTCTGGCCGGGTGCCCCTTGCTTTCCTGAAGTACAAGTGGTCCAACAGAGCACCTGCCTCGAATGCCCGCCTCAGCAGCTTGCGGTACCCGCCCGTACCCGCATCCCCGGGAATGCGGTAGCGAAGACTCGCCACGCATCTCTCATATATGCGTTTGGGTTTGTGGAAGGGGGCTTCGTTGTAGTCGACGGACACAAGGGCTGCGGCGAACCCCTCCTCCAGAGCTCGCCCGTAGGCGTACTCCAGGAAGTGCGTCTTACCTGAGCCATAGTCGCCCACGACCAGCATTGCATTGGAGGTCTCATCGGCTAGCCACTCATCCAGCTGTTCGGTTTCGGTCTCCCGGCCGATGATGAAGTCACCAACCAGACGCTGTGGTACGATCCCGAGGCGCAGCCCCTCGACCAGAGCCCGGCTCGGGGACGGCCTCCGCCCAGAGATTGCTTCCAGTGGCCCCGGCACTTTCGGAGCTCCCTGCTGCGCCCGACCAAACGCATCGAGGTCTTCCGCTCGCACCCACAACTGATGGCCCGAGGCGAACCTCACCTCCACCTCGAGACCCCGGTGTCGCATCTGCAGGACAGTTCCCTGGCCGTACCGCCGGTGAAAGACCGTGTCTCCCTGGTTCATTCTTGCTACATGCCTCAATCTAGATCTTCTTTGGTTGGCACTTCGCCTTTCTGTTTGAGATGGTGCAAACCTGTTACCAGCCTCTGGACAAACAGGCGCTTGTAACCGACGTCACCAAAACGCTTCCCAAGGGCCCAGTCTGCGACTAGGTCTATCGTCTCCTGAACGGCGCGATCTGGCAACTCCCATTGGTAGGCCTTCCCATACACGGCCGCCAATTTCTGTCCGACCTCTTGCAGGAAGGGCTTTGGATCCCTGATCGTCGCATCGAGAAAGATTTTCACTCCGCTAGGATTGAAGTCCCCGAAAACTGTGTCCACCCGTTGGCGCAACGCTTCGTAGACCATCGTCCGCCCTTCAAGGAAAGTCTCATCCGGGACGGCATAGAAGAGCATCGCACCTTGGAAGGCAGTCTGCCCACACTCATCGATGAGCTCTCGCAGGTTGCTCAGGTGCAACTCCTTTGCCTTGGCGGTGAGGCTAAGCGCCCGCTCAGTCTCGTCGAAGCAGATCACTAGACCGGAAAACCCAAGATGCCTGATCAGTTGGACCAGGGACCTCGTCATCTTAAAGGCTGTCGACTTGTCGATTCTCTCCAGAATCCCCAACCTCTTGTGAAACTTGGAGTCGTAGCCCTCGCCCTTCAGCCACTGGCTGACCGTGTCGAACTGACCGTCATCCCGGGCTGCGACGGCATCGAGGGCGGTCTTGATGGCCTTCACGAAGCTGATGCTCTCCGTGTCCCCTATGCGCTTGATGTCCGTCGCTAGCTCATCCTGCAAGGCTTCGCCATTTCTCCCAGAAGCTTGGTGGTACTGCAACCTTTCCCCATACCAAGCACGCAGCAGGTTGGGCAAGCCATGTTCGTAGCCACGCAGGAGTTCGGTAGGTGACTGAGGGGGTACGACGTTTTCAGCGATCGCTCTATAGACGAGGTCGAGTCTGTGGAAAGGACACTCGGTCGGACTCAAGCGGACGTAGGATACGACAAAGCTGTGCTTCCAGGCCATCTCTCGCACACAGTAGAGGAGATGGGTCTTGCCACCACCGTAGACCCCAACTACCATCTTGAATGCCGATCCACCATCTCTGATGTAGGACGCAAGGTACTCTTCTTCGATGACCTTTAGATAGGGATCCAGACCTGCCGTGAAAAACTGGAAGCCATACTCAGGTGGCGTGCCGTGTGCACCTACGGTGTCTACTATCCGTCTGGCGACATCAGGAGTAAGCTCATCCATCATCTCGGCCTCTCAAGTCTCAAGAATGAATACCTAGTCCCTCTCCCCTCACTGTCATCGGGTACCCAAAGGAACAGAGACCGTTCCTTGGTCTGCCCCCGTGATGCCACATCGAGTCTGACCCGCCCCCCCTGTTGTGACTCCGTGAGCCAAGTGCGAAGGCAATAGAGGTCATAGCTGAAGTCCGCTCGGCTGTAGCCCGTGTAGTTGTCCTTCGTAGGGTTCTCGTAGTATTTCCTTTCCTGCACCACGAGAGCCATCATCGTCAGGACCTTTCCGATGGGGACGGGCCTCCCGTCAGAGAACTCATGGGTTAGGCTGCAGGCATCCTGTATTCCCTTCAGTATAGCGTCCGGCCGGCGACCTGAACCCAGTGAGTCCCGAGCTTTCGCGATCCCGTCAGCGACGACAGGTGGCACCATCGGAAAGTCGCCCATCTGCTCCTCCTGTGGCCCGTACCAAAGCCTGACCGATGCCTTGTCAACGTTCGCCTCAACGGTGAAAAGGCCGCACTTGTAAATGGGGTAGTGCCCTGTCATAGATAGCCCCCTTCGCTGCAGCTCGCCCTCAAGGTTAGCCCCAAACTCTGCCTTCGACCCCTCAGCCACTGCGCGGGCACGCCGTTCGACCTCCTCCATCCAAGACTGGAGGTCACTGCAGCCTTGGAGGTACGGTGAGGCGGCCACTGCCTGGCCTAGCTTGCGCAGACGTTCTTTCGCCGCCAGTGCTTCAACGGGACCGTGAATGCCCGTCTTCTCGGACTCAGAGACCAGCTCAATAGCCTTTTCGATCGCTCTCTGCTGGGCCTTCAGCGTCTTCAGTAGTTCATCGGTGTCCATCTGTCGATCTCATCTCCTTATGGGCTTTGGGGCACGACTGGTCGCGCCACCCACTAGATGGCTCTCAACGAACCCCAAACATCGGCACAACCATCTTGTGCCGGACGTCGTCGGGGTGGTCGGACCGGATCGCCCCCTCGGGGTTCGGCATCCCGGCGTGGCAGGCCTTCTGCGAGCATAGGGGGATTACCCCGCAAGATGCGGCGGCCACGCTGCACGAGCCAGGAACCGCCCCCTGTTGTTGCTCGGCAGCGCTCCGAGCCGGCGCTGTCGCTCCGGTGACCGGGTCTGTACAGCGGGTCGCTTCGGTTGCATGACCCCCGTCAGATCCCGAGTGTAGCGCACGTCGATGAGGGATCGCGCCAGAAGCCAGAGCCCCGCCGGGGCCTGGCAAGCGATGGGTAATTCGGCTTGACCACCTGCTAAAGTAGATCTTCAGGTGCCTGCCTTCCTGTCTCCCCGAACGCCATGCTGTCTGCGAGGTTATCTCTCCGGTTACCCAAGTCCTCAAGGGGGCCGGGTATATGGCTGTAGCACTGTCAAATAGCTCTGTGCCGGGCTGCCGTTCATCACTCATGGCTCAGCCTCCCCCGCACCTGCACTGAAGCCGGCCGGTCGAGCCCACAAGCGTCTACTCCGCTTCCACCCCCATCCAACACACCAGCATGATCTCGTCCTCCGAGATCACAGGCAGAGGCTCCGGCACCTTGTAAGGGCGCAGGCCGAGCTCCTTTACCTTGGCGAGGATTTTGCGAGATGCCTCCTGTCCCGCCTGTTGGTTTGGGTAGGTGTCGTGTGCACTGAACACCTCCCGTAGGGCCTTCTCGACGCGCCCAGCCCACGGCGCTTCAAGGGCGTCCGTAGCCGAGTCCAGCTCCTTCTGGTCAATACCGGGCGGGGGATACTTGCGCAGGTGCTCTGCGGCGGCGCGGAACAGCCGCCGAACTCGTGGTTGGAGGTTGGCCGGGTCCGTCGCGAACATCCACTCGTTGAAGATGTCACGCCGCGCCAGTTGCCACGCGGAGTAAGCCAACTCCCGAAGGTCATCGGGCAGCGTGCGCTCAGTGTCTTCCCCGCAGGTCACGAGGCTCAGACAGGTCAGTCTATCGCGCACGGTCTCCGTCTCCCCAGCCGGCACGAAGCGCAGAAAGACATGATCGCCGACGCGAGCGCAGAACACGTGCCCTCGGCGTTTGCCTCTCGTAAGACCAGACCCGGCTGCCCACGGGAGCGTCTTGACCTCGTCTCCCAAGTTTAGCAGGCCGGCCCGCAGTTCCTGGCGGTACTCCTCGCCGGAATGGGCATTGGGGTTCTCGCCGGCAGTCACCAGCAGGTCTGCTTCTGCGCGCCGCAGACGATCTATCTCCTCACGGGTCTCGCTGAAGACAATGTCGGCGGTTGGCGCACCGGGGATGACCTCTTGCTCCAGGCCTACGGAAGCCGCCGCCTGCGCCAGCTTGCGCCGAATGCGCTCCTCCAGGTCCAGCAGTTCATTCAGCCGTTCGTCGGGAAACACGCACCGGATGTATACTTTGCTGTACTGACTGCCGATGCGGTCAATGCGCCCGTTGCGCTGCACCAGGCGCATGGGGTTCCAGGGCAGGTCGTAGTTGACTATGTGGCAACACTGCTGGAGGTTCATCCCCTCGGCAAGAACGTCTGTTGCTACGAGTATGTCGAACCGGTCTTCCCGTTTGTTTGGCGGGGCCTCGGTAGAGACCGGCGCGAAGCCGAAGATGGCGTCTGCTCGCGATACCCCTCCCCGGCTGTTGTCACCTGTCACCGAGGCTATGCGCCCACGATAGCAGGCCAGGCGTGGGTCTTCCTCAGAGACCCTTCCCAGGTGCTCCTCAATCCAGGTCACAGTGTCGGCATAGTACGAGAAGATGATGACCTTGCGCCGGTCGCGTGTGTCCGTCTCGTCACGGCCTTCTGCCTCGGCTTGCGCGGCGATCGCCGCAAGCTCCTCCACCAGGGCGCGCAGCTTGGGATCATTATCCGGCCGCACTTCCTCCGCCTTTCTTGCGAACTCCGATAGCAGTTCGCGATCCTGCTGCACATCCCGCTTCAGGTCATCCTTGCGGTAGGGGGTCGCGTCAATGGCCTCGCCCTCGTGCAGAAGCTCCTCCAGCGCCTCGTCGCTATCCGCGTCGGCGATCTCCCCCAGCGTTTCGCCTGCTGCGATGTAGCCATCATCGAGTCGCTGCAGAAATCTTTCATGAGTCTCGATCATGGTCCGGCAGGTGCGGGCAAAGGCATACGCTGACGACTCGAAACGCTTCAGCAACGCCGATCTTAGCAGGCCCACCAGCATCGCTTCTGTGGAGTTCTCCTCCCCGTCCCGATACCTCGACGGAGAGTATCGCGCCATCGTTAGCAACGGGTCGCCGTGTTCCGGCATGAGGGCTGCCTCCAGGCGGTCGAAGAAGCCCGGTAGAACTTCGTTGAAGTGGTAATCCACGCGTATAACTTGCGGGTCCGGGAATCGCACCGGGATTTCCTGGCCGTCCGGCCCTTGCACCCGATCGTTCGGGTAGTAACGCCGCACGAAATGCCGAGTCCGCCTGACGGTCGTGGCGTCAAGCACGTCGAACAGTACCTCTGGCCTCAACTCGTACGGGTCCTTTGCCATCGCTTCGTCAAACCGTTTCTTCAGCGAGGGAATGCCGCGGTCTGCGAGAGCGGCGTCATGCCCGATGAAGTAGGTCAGCAGGTAGTACAGGTCCATCAGGGAGTTGTTGACCGGCGTGGCAGAGAGCAGCACCAACTGCTTGGGCGGATCGCCCTGTAGCAGTCGGCGCAGCGCCTCCGCGCGCTGCGTGTCCGGGTTGCGGAAAGCCTGCGCCTCATCAATGATAACCAGTGCATAATCCTCGGGTTTGCACCGTAGCTTGCCCGCAACGAGCTCCTCGTAGGAGACATTCTCGAAGTACAATTTGAAGCGGTCAGCGAAGGTTGTCCAGGTACCGTCGCGCAGGGAGGCCGGGGAAATCAGCAGGGCCCGCTGACGACGCTCGTAGACGGCATCACGCAGCAGTTCGCCGGCCAGGAAGGTTTTGCCCAGGCCCACCCCATCGGCGATCAGCACTCCGTTGTACTGTCGCAGAATACGTCGCGCCCGGAACAGACCGTCGTTCTGGAAGTTCGTGAGGGGCAGCATACCGTCGCCCCGCTCCTCGGCCTCCTCCCTCAGCTCCTCCCCGTACAACTCCCACAGGATGCGGAGGTAGATCAGGTAGGGCGAATACGCCTCGAACCTGGCCTCGTATATGGCGGAAAGGTCATACGGGACGGATTGCTCCCACAGGTCATCGAACCACGCTTGGACCTGTTGCACTGGCGTCGGGTCGTAACGCCCCAGATTCAGCTCCAGGTTGGTGAGGAGGCCCCCGGCCGTGAAGTTGGACGAGCCACACAGCACCCCCTCATCCCCGGCGAAGATGAAGGCCTTGCCGTGGAGGAACTGCCGCTCATACCGCCGCACCTCCACCTTCCCCGAATGGAGGAAATCGAGCAAACCTTGCATGGCCGCGTCCGTCTCGGGTGTGAAGCCCAGCAGGTTCCGGTCGTTCTCCAGGCCCTCGGCCACGGAGCGCAGTGCCCGATCCACCTGCTGAGCCTCGTACTGGTCCCCGCGCGGATCGCCCGGCTTCCTCACGATCTTGACCGGCGGGGTTTGCGGCTCCGCTCCCAGCAGCAGCCGCAGCCGCCGCACGTGCTGCAGCTCGTCCGCCAGGCAGAAGAACCCCTCCGGGTTGAAATAGCCGGTTGCGATAGCAAGCTCAACGGGCTCGGAATAGGTCTGGCGCAGCCAGGCCAGGTGACCCACGATTGCCTGCGCCAGCGTGTTGCCGTTGCGGTTGTCGGCGAACTCGGGTCTCACTGCAGCCTCTCCTGCCACTTCCGGTAGTGCTGGACCGTCGCTTCCAGGCGGTCCTTGTAGTCCCAGCCCTCGTGGAAGGTCTCAAAGATGTGGCTCAGGTGGGCCTCGGTCAGGCCGTACAGGTGCGCCACCACCGCATCAAGCTCATGGATCATGTCTTGCTTCTGGTCGTCGGTGAGAGGGCCGCAGTCAACGCCGACGGCCTGCGCCCATTCCGCAAAACGCTCATCCGGGCAGGCGAGACGACCGGCCAACGCCACGGTCCGCTGCCAGAGGGGATTGTCGCGGGCAGGGCGAGGGATCGGGAAGGGATTGAGGACGTAGAAGGTCATACTGGTCTCTACGAACCGTCGCGCACACCAATCCAGTGGCAGGGAGGACAGGACCCCCAGCAAGAAGGTCCGATCCCGTTTGTCGCCACGGGGCCAGAGGAAGTAGGGCGCTTTGTGGGTGGTGAACACGTTCGGCGGCACGAGGGCGGCGATCACCGTCCGTTGGTTCGTGCGATTGGTCACATCACGGAACGCGATGCGCGGGTGCCGGCAGGGCAGTGTGGCATCGTTCTCCAGCCAGGCCTCGTCAAACTCCTGGAAGGGCGATTTGCGGCTGCGGGCACTCTGCAGGCGTTTCTGCTGAAGGTGAGGCAGCAGAACTTTCGGGTCGCCCCAGGCGTAGTACTTGTCCGTGCCCGTGTCCGGGTTCCAGAGGTCGAACGACTCGCCCTTGTAGATGGGCCAGTAGCCGTCAGGGCACTCGGCGGATTCCAGGTCCATCAGTGGCTTGTCACTGGTTGCGTTCATGTCTCCCTGCAGAGGCCTCGCTCGCCACGACTCGTCATCGTTCAGGTCCAGACGGGGAGCGTGGCGCAGTTGGGCAAAGACCTCTGCCGAACCCGCCGCTGGCAACAGGGGCAGGGAGGCAGTATCGGTCCATCTGAGCACCTCTGCGACCGGAAAGCGGACCGCGCCATGGGTCATCCCCACGCGATAGCTGTCAAGGCTTGAGAACGGCCCGCGCAGGGGTACGGTGGTTTTCTCTGAAGGACAAGTTTTCGCGATGGCAGTCAAAGCAATGGTGTACTGCGGGTGCGCGTCATCGAAGACCCAACCCCCTTTGTTCAGCAGAAACGTCAGGTCTTCCACCAGGCCCTTGGTGAAGACTGCCTTCCTGAACTTCTCTGAGCCTTGGGCACACCAGGCCGACCTCGGCAACACCACCCCCATGCGCCCTCCGGCGTTCAGCAAGTCCCAGAAACGCCAGCAGAAGGCCTTGTAGAGGTCAGGGTGCCCCGTTCCCATACCGGGAAAGGGGCCGGTCATCAGGACTCGCCGGAGCAAGTCGGCCTTCTGCACTTCTTCATTGAGAGCCTTAACAAGGTCAGGCCGAGCCTTCCGCAGGCACGCCATCCGCTTTTCCCGTTCCCCCTGTGCTACGCCCCGTAGACCGGGGTTGTACCTGGCCCAGAACTCGTGCTCCTCCACGTGGGCCTTCTCCCAGGGCGGGTTGCCCAGGATACAGTCGAAGCCCGGCCTGTCGCCCAGGAAGACCTCGGGAAAGGCAATCGGGAAATGGAAGGGCGGGATGGCGGTCATGACCTTTCCCGCCTCCTGGTGCAGGGGGCTACCATGTATCTTCGGCAGTTCCAGGTGATCGAGCGCGTCATCTCCCCCGATCGAGATGCGATTGGCCAGTTTCTGGTCCAAACGCGCCGCCGCCAGCACGTCCAGCAGGGCCTCCCCCGGCCGCACCGCCTCCTTGGCCTTCTCCCACGCTTGCCGCGCCTTCTTCACCTCCGCCGCGTCGGCGTCGGCCAGACGCCCGAGGCGCTTGATTGCTTCCTGTGCCTCGTTCATGAGGGCGTCGATCACGGGCTGGAGCAGCCCCGGCTGCTGCCCCTTGGACTCGGAGGGCAGCAGGTCCATAAGCGCTTGCTTCACTTCATCTAGCGTCGCCAGACCGACGAGCGAGTTGCCCTGCACGAGGGTTCGGTCCAAAAGCGACAGTGGCAGCCCCGGAACGAAGGTGTGAATCCACAGGGACACGCGGGCCAACTGCACCGCCAGGGGGTTGATATCCACGCCATAGATGCAGCGGCGGGCGATCTGGCGGCGCAGGAGTTGCGTGTCCTCGATCTCCAGGGTTTCACCGAGTTGCGCGAGAGCCTCGGCGGCCTTCGCGCGCAGGCGATCCAACTCCTTGGTCACGACCGGCAGGCGACGCTTGGCGAGATAGCCGGAAAAGCGGCGTTCGATGCGATCCACCGCCGCCACCAGGAAATGTCCCGACCCCATCGCAATGTCCGCCACGCGGAAGTCGAAGAATCGTTTCCCGGCCTCCCGCTTGGGAAGCTGGTCCAGCCGCGCCAGGTGTGCCTCCAACGCCGGCTCCAGAGCTTGATCGAGGAGGTGCTCGACCGCGAAGGCCTTGGTGAAGTATGACCCGCTGCTCTTGCGGGCACCGGAGGCGTTGTGCAGGTAGACTTCGCCAGCCTTGACCACGACCGGATCGCTCTCAGGCTTGTAGACCCCTTCGCGGTCTAGACCGAGGTCGGTCTCCGCCACTGCCAGTTCGTTCTCCAGCAGCCCCTCATAAATGGTGCCGAACTCCCGCACTCCGAGTTCGCGGAAGTCCACCGGCCCGATGCCCTCCGGCGTATCATCGAGCAGCAGGCGAGCCAGGATCGGGCCGAAGACGTTATTGGGGAGTGCGAGCGCCTTCAGCTCGGCTCCGCACGTCGAGACCGCCCGGTCGGAGGAAAAGAGCTGCCCATCATAGGGCGGCACTCCCCACTCCCTATGCCCGCTATCTACGGCGTCAAACAGGAGGCAGACTTCCAGCCAGTGGCTCGCGCCCTCGTCAAAGCCAGTCCCCTCCTGTAGCACTTGTTGGAGTTCGTGCGCCTTCTGCTTGAGCGAGCGCGTCCTATAGAGGTCGTTGGTGCGGTAGGGCAGTAACTCCTTGTCCTCTGCATAGGCCAGGAAGAGCAGGCGGAACAGCAGGGTGAGGGTGATTTGATACGCCTCGGCTAGTTGCGCCTTGGAGGGCTTCTTCGTTTTGTGCAGGGCCTCGCAGACTGCCTTCGCGAGGTCCGGTACGACCTGTGCATAGACACGCTCCCGCAGTCGCTCGCCCAGGGCCGCCGCGTAGTCCGCCGACCGCTGCAGAATGTCGGAGAAGCTGCCGCCCTTGCGCAGGGCCTCTGCCGAGAAGATCAGCCACAGATAAGCCGCCTGATCGTCAGACAGCAGGCGCAGGTCCAGCTCGATGAAGGTCTCCGTACGCCCCCTCCGGCCCACGCCGATGCCCGGCTCAACCGGGTACAGGCGCAGCACGTCTCCGCGCGTCACAATGACGTAGGAAACATTCTCCCGGTCGGCCTGATCGAGCGCGTAGCTGATGGGAGACAGGTTCTGAAAGCGCTGGTTGGCGAGGTCGAAGGTCTCATTGCGGTCCAGGAACACGGCCACGGCGGTGCGGGCTTCGCCGATGAGCAGCAGGTGCACCTGACCGGGGATTTTCTGAACGCAGAAACCGAGACCGCGAATGAGCTCTTCGTCCCTCTTTTCGAGAAGCTCCCCGCCGCGTTCCCTCGCCGCCTGCCAGTCGCACCGTTGGGGGACCCCGACGCGCAGCTCGTGAGTGGTGAACAGGCCAGCGTTGCGCAGGAAGGGAAGCGGCGCTTTGATCTCCGGTAGGGCCAACCGCAGGAAGCGCAACGCCGCATGGTGATTCGGCTCCTGCAGTGCGGCCCCACAAAGCCGCTCCACCAGCCCGCGATCCAGGCCGACATAAGCTGGCGGATTGTCACCGCTCGCCCCGCAGACTGCCGCCTGCTCGCCGTACAGCGCCACCAGCAGCAGAGGCATGGCCCGCCCACGCTGGCGGTCCCGCCATACCGCCTGTAAGGTGCTCTCGGCGGGGGCGCTGCATGCCCTCGTGACGACGACCTGCAACTTTTTCTCACCCTTGCCGAGAATAAGGCCCACCGGCTCCAGGTCGCGAGGGTTCTTCAGTGTGACTTGGCGAAGTTCGTGTCCGTCGAGGAAGTGAACGGGAGGTTCGTTTGCCACGAAAGGATGCGTCCCCCTTTCGGCAGGCGCAACGGTCGCCTGCCACGCGATCTTGGTGGAACAGACGATTCGTCAAATCCCTGTCTTTCTCCTCTGCCTCGGGTGTTTTCGCTACCGCTAAGGCCGGGTGGCCCTGGCCTCTGCCCGCAGGATCCATCGGCGCACCCCAAGCCCCAGGAGCACCGCCCCCAGGAGGGATCCCAGCGGCCCGAAAAAGACGACCGGGATCGCGGCCTGATCGATGTAGCGCAGGTCTAGCGGCTCGCCGTGCGGCAACATGAAGATCAGGTAGTAGCCGAGCACCCACGCCCCGGCTCCGACGATGAAGCCCACGCCGGCCCCGACCGCTCCACCTAACAGACAGCCGATCCTGGCCTTCATCGGATCCGTGCCTCCTGCTGTGTGCGGCGCCGGCATCACACGCCGCTGCCCGAGTAGCGCGAGCGGGAGAACTGTCGGCTCGACCTAAAGACACACTCCGCTAGCTGTTAGCGGTGGAAGCTGTAATTGGTGGTGGCGACGGAGATGATCATCGACTTGTGTGACCCACCCTCACACCAGGTGTGTGACCTTCCACCCCCACTCCGCCAGCCACTCGGCCACGATCCGGCGGCGGCAGTCTTCGGGCCGCTTCTCCGAACACAGCAGGCAGACGGGGCCCTTCAACTCCAGGAGCCGTGCCGTCCGCTCCTCGCCCGATGTCGCGATGAGCTCGCGGTACCGGTCGGCCCAGTCCTCATCCTGCATGAACGGGTTGCCCAGTTCCCCCAGCCACTCGTAGCGGATGCCCGCCTTCTCCAGTAGCCGCTCGATCCCCTTGTCCGGCGTCTTGGCCTTGACGTACGCCCCCATCATCGCCTTCTGGGGATGCAGCCTCACGTCGGCGATGGTGGCGATCCCGTGGGCCTTCAGCAAGGCAACCAGGTTGTCCGGGACACGGCCACCATAGCCCACGGTGAAGACCGTGGCACCCGGCGGCGGCAGGCATCGGGCGACCACCCACGTGTAGCTGTGTATGTCAATCAGGTCGCGGGGGGGGAGGAGTGGCCCGCGGCTCGTGGGATGGGCTTAAAGCTCAGAGTGGCTCGCGATCGAAGAACGCACATAGGCCCTCCAGAACCCGCCGTCGCCGCCGATCGCACGCCAGGTCTTGGGTCTGGCCGGATCATCGTTGTGTGCGCCTCGGTACCCCGGCCGCAGGTAAGGCGGGATTTCGTGGCGTCGCAACGACTGGATCGCGTGCCGGACCCACGCCATATTGCGCTCGGCCGTGCACTCCTGGAGATGCGCCCTGTCCCTGCACAGGAGCCTGCAGTCCCCGGTGCCAGACAACCGGCGCTGGTAGCTGTGGCCGTCGTGCAGGAGCCGGAGTCCCTGCACCACCACGGAGGGCGTCGTCCCAGAGCCCTCGACTCGGCGCGTGCCCAGCACCATGCGAAGCTCAGGCCGACCCGGGCAGGCCTGACCTGGTACCCCGGACGTGTAGCCTGTCATCGACGACGAAGGCACCCGTCTCCTGCCGGTGAAAGCCGCATAGCCTCCAAGTCCTAACGGGGCTGTGCACCATGCCCGGCCGATCCCTCGCTGGGCGGGAAGATGGCAGACAGTCCCGGCGAGAGATTGCCCAGGCAGGAGGCAGAGACCTCTTCCGCCGCCACGGACCCATATGCCGGCCCCCGGATGACATCTTTGTGCTCAAACCGGCATCCGACCAGGCTAGTCCTCGCCACCCCCTTCGGCGTCATGGGTGCGACTGAACACCATCCCCATAAGGAGAAAGGCCACGGCCGCGACGACGGTGTACCCCAGGATGCCGATGTTGCGGACGTTCATGTTCGCCAGCGGCACGCCAATCAGAGATCGGAGGGATAGGACCCCGCTGGCCAGCATCACCCTCCGCAGGGTTCTCTCCAGCCCTTCCGCCCTGAACACCTGTGCCCCGAAAAACATCGACAGGGCGTAGAACCAGTCCCAAGCGAGTATGTCCAGCGCGTAGACCACGGACGGCCACTTGAAGGAGAAGAGCAGTGGGGCCACGGCGGGTCCGAGGCCGTCAGCCTGGCGGCTCACCGTCAGCACAACGAAGTGGACGCCTGAGGTGATCCCGGCCGCGATGACCATGAAGACGAGTGCCGCGAGGCTGCATTCGCGGAACTGCGGGGGACCGCATGCGTGAACCACGGCCATGCTGACGACCATGAGCGGAGCGACCAGGATGATGAGTGCTTCCATGAGAGAGAAGTACGGATCCCCGATGGGGTCGAGAGGCGACTTGAGCGAGATGAGTCCAAGGAGCAGAGTCGGCAGGTATGCCAGCAAGAGGACGGCGACGCCCCACGTGGCAGTGACTCCGAGGATCCTGTGCTGTTTGGTGTCCAGACGCATGCGTTAGCTCCCCATGCTGGTCAAAGACCACTATGGCCTCTGGCGAGCCGCATGGCGTTGGCAACCCGGTCGCAGACGCCGCCAGGGGATTCCAGCAGTTGCGGCCAGTCGCTGAGGCCCAGAGCCTCCGACCCCTTCGCCCAGATGGCATGCTTGTAGTCGGTCTCCTCCCCATGCAGCCACGGGCAGTCGGCGAAGGTCGTGAACTCCTCGCCTGTCTCTTGGCGGATGACGGAGATGAAGCGGCGGCGGAGGGATTCGAGCTTGGCGGCGGGTACTGTGAGCGACCCGAAGGGACTCCTCTGCAGGTGGTGTGGCAGCGTCAGACGGGTGGCTGGGAGAGGCCCAACGCCGCATCGTGTCGTCGAATCATGACGTTCCGGTGTACTCGAGGCCCGACAGTTTGATCCGGATCGGGTGCCGCTGCAGCAGGGCCGTGACCTCGTCACGAGCCCTTCCAGGTCGGGAGAGCTGTTGGGGTACGGGACAACGCGCCGATGGGTGATGGTCGGTTCGCCGCCTATCGCGGCCTGATGAGGAACTCGACGCATGATCGACTGCAGCTTCTCCGAGATCCAGCCCGGGGCCTTCTCTGGTCCTCCGCTGTTCTCTCGAGCCAACTCTGCGCCTGCTGTTTGAGCTCTTCGCGGTGCGTTCGCCACTCCCCCTAGGTGACGGACGCGACGCGGGCCCCCCGAGAGGTGGTTGGCCTGCCCCACCACCTCCCTCAGTTCCGGGAACAGGTGCCGCCGTAGGAACCTCCGATCGTGGACCTCGACGGCCTCACACTCGACCCACCGTCGGCAGGCGTCCGTCTGTCGCTTGAACTCATCGCGAATCACCTTGGGCCACAGCAGCGTCGCGGGGGCAGGCCCAATGTCCTCGGTGCTTGGCCTCGGGACCCCAATGTCCTCCCACTGGAGGGCGTCCTGCTGCCTGGCTGAGGACGATGAGGTCGTGATCGTCACGAACGCGCCCAGGCCCATCAGCCGCATCATGGCCGTGCCACCGGCCTGCGGCCCGGCGGGACGACGCCCGCCATCGAGAGAGCGCTGACAGGCCTGGCAGCGGAAGGCCCAACCATATGGCCCATGACGACCCAGGTGCCGTGCTGCCGGCTCTCCTACGCCACTCGTGGGAGGGCCCGACGGAGAGCCTCGGCCCCGAGAGTTACCAAGCATCTCGTTGACGGTCGCCTTACACCGTTCAAGCTCACAACTGGTGACGGGCTGAGGGGCGAGGTAGTCGCCGCTTTCCAGCAGGTGGGCGATTCAGCCTCGGACACGGTCCAGGATGCTGTCAACGCCCTTCTAGACCGCGCTCTCGTTCTCGGTGAGGTTGATCCGCGGGCCGACTTCAGCCACCAGGACCTCCGAATCCACACGGCCGAACTGCCGCTCCATGACCGTCATCGCCATGTGGATGGTATTCTCCTCGCAGACCTGTCCGCGGTTCTTCACGATTACCGGTGGCAGAGCGATACGCCCGTTGGTGAGGTCCACATCGGCGTACGGCCTCCCCGCTCTGGTCTCGACCAACTTGTCGGTTAGCAAGCCGGAACA